>Ga0307509_10001400_pt1 | contig 40842 bp, 50 predicted proteins | sample 10_EM_MG_FD_202245 | JGI IMG/M metagenome (GOLD analysis project Ga0307509, IMG submission 202245) | Populus trichocarpa ectomycorrhiza microbial communities from riparian zone in the Pacific Northwest, United States - 10_EM | ecosystem: Host-associated > Plants > Roots > Unclassified | place...
GGGGATGGGTTGAGATTTCGGGGTTAGGTATTGGAAGCTAGGTACATGAATGCCCCACAAGGGATTTGGGGGAGTTGGGTGGGGTGGGAAGCTGGTGTTTAGCTTATTGATGTATGATATGATAGGAGTTTGGGCGATGGTCGTGTTTCTATTGGGGGCTTGGGAGAAGGGGGAATACAACAGAGTATTTGGTATCATACATAGGGGGGAAAGTTGAACCCACGGTTTTTGATAACCCCCTCAAACGTCTCCCGTGTGGATGCTGTAGCCATGGGAAGGCTACCGAGGTGTATGCTAGCTAGATATCATAGATTCAACATAAGTTAGCCAGCATCCTTTGCCCCTTTCCCAATGGCACTACTTCCTGGTTCGGCGATCCGCTTAGTTGTAATGATTGGTTGGACCGTTAGCTCTTGCAAGAATTGCGCCTAAAGACTATGCAATATCATAAACTGGGGTCTAGCGGCGAGCGGGGCTAAGCCTATGGTTGGCGCACTAAAATTAGGCAATGCTGCTCTCCCCAACCAAGACTCCATCTAACAGGATATTTACAGCATCTATAGAATGTACGATAGAAACAATTGACATATCAATCAATCCTCCTTCTCCTTGCCCTCAGACTTACCCTCAACTGGCTTCCCATCGGAGTCCAACTCCCCACTCAGCATCTTCCTGTACGTATCCACAGTCCTCGTTAGGCCAACCCCAATATTCCCCAATTTCAAAACCAAATCCGCACCACCAGCGCCCCTCAGCATAGCCAGCAGTTCACCACGGAGAGTACTAACGTCCGGCAACAACGCCAACACGCGGATCAAGTCGATATCCATGACCCTTCCTTCCCCTGCGCTCTTCCTATAAACGTGTCCATCAACCCTCCCAGCCAGCAGCACAAACTTCTGTAGCCCGCTAACAGCTAACGGATCCAACCCCTTCTTCGGGTTCTTCAGCGGAAACAGAATATCGAGCGCAGCCTTCAGGTGCGCCGGCTCAACGCTCGGAAAACTCAATGCGGCAACAGGGCCCGTGAACAGAGGCGAGAGGGGGTGCGTCTTTTTGAGCCCCTCAGTCTCCCTGGCGATCAATTTACTGCCACCCGGTTCTGTGCTGCGCTTGTGCTGCGGGTCGTACCCCTCCGCGACACGTAACGACGCGGCGAACAGAGCTGGGCGCAGCACCGTGATGCGGGTCCCCTCCGCTAGCGTGGATCCCGGGTCGATCTTCCGCAGGCCGAAGAGGAGTTCCCGGCGGAGTGCTACCCATTCTACCGCGCGGAGATTGTTGTGCTGGAAGAAGAGCATTAGGGGCGTCGAGCGGAGGAGGGAGAGGTAGGTTCTGTGGAGTTGGGTTTTTCGGGTGAACGGTGATTTAACGGTTCGTGGCTGCGTCAGTGATAAACCTGGGAGAGTTGGAGGCGGTGGAGCTGCATCGGTGGGTATTGAAAGGGAGCTGGAGGATGAGGAGGTGAAACTGGTGTATGTACGGGTGAACCTGAGGAAGGGGAGTGGTCGGAGGGCCATTATGGTTGCGGAAGTGGTGGTTATTGTGAAGGTGGGTGTTGTCGTGAATCGAAATTGAACTTTTTTTTTGGTGGTTAATGGCGGGACATCTTGATTGAGTCATGTGATCGATTACCCTGAGAGTTAGTGCAACGATGACAGCAAAGCCCTCATCATACCGGTTCCCCCCCAAGTGCTACCAGCCCTGGGAAAGGCTCGCTTGCCCTCTCTTTCCACTATGCAGTAAAAGGGAGTGGAATAAAAGTTTACAATGTCTCTAGAGGCGTATCCGAAAATAGTTACCGTACTCAAAAGATTCTCGCTATTCTGTTGCCGTAAAATAGGTATTGTTCTTGAAGCACAAGGCCGGGCATGAGAGCTTTATGGGTGTGAGTGTACTGCGCTCGAGATTGGAAAGTGCCCTTGGACAATCAATTACCGGTATTCATATTTTGCGCATAATCCAGGACAATGATACATTAAGAACTCGGAAGGAAGAAGGGCGTGTCAGAGCTATGTGAGGGAAAACGCTGCAAACTCGGCCTCAGTTCAGACAAAACAAAAGGAATATACACAGCGCCTGACTGGGAGGGGCAACTACAACGCCCTAATATCACATTTTTCTTCCATGAGCCCCTCATGAGACGGGGGAACAACCAAAGACCCTAACCCAGGGCAATGATTAGAGTGAAGGAATCCGGAAAAGATAGGGTGATTTATAAGAAGTTCTGGATGCCGTGGTAATCACATTCTACTTAGGTCTCTTCTTTTCCTTTTGAAGTGCGACCCCCACTATACACCTAGGCCAGAATCATTTCTAAGCCGATGCAAGGGCCAGTAGGCATACCCCATATCTACCCAGGTTGTAGAGGCACTATGTGAGTGTAATCGGAGATGGGGGCACCCGGGCGTGATTTTTATGTACCCGCCAGAAATGAAATAAGATTAAGTGAGATTTCCGTACTACCCGACAGTCGATTCCCTACAACACCAGAACTATCTCTTTTCCCATCGGAGATAGGGGGATCAATTGCAGCAGATCCTCTCGCTCACCTGGCCCGATTAACGATAGGCTCTAATGGCCGCAATCTAGCCCAACAGGCTGCCACCTTCCCAATCCTTTGTAATATGCTCCACATTATCAAGTTTAGCGGAGTTAATGAACCCTAAACGCCATCAAAATCTTTACAAAGGACCGTCCCGGGTGGCTAGTCCGACCACCCAATTTCATATAGCATTGTCAAGAAGGCCATCAAGTTAATGCCGGCCCGAGGTAGCCAGTATAATCTTCAAACGTCCCCCGTGATCTGGCTTACGCCAAGTCATACCACAGGCGGACTTCCACAGCCCGTCACTTGCCGCTTTCTGCAGCCCAGCAGTCACACGATCCTGACGCTCATATCCCACGATTCTAACTCTCCCATCGCAAGTCCTTAAACCGCAATTTACTCCGCAATCCTATAGCCCCCGGCGTCAACGCCCCCTTCCCTCGCCGCCCTCCTAATCTGGTTCCCGGCCCAACCCTGCAAACCTTCATCCTCCTCTTTCCCCCACTCCCCAAAATAATGCCCCCCTCCAACGCCCGGCAACTCTACAAGGCAATGCGTAAAATGGGTAACCTCACATAGTTCCTCCAGTTCCCCCTTCCTTCCTTCAAAATCCAGATAGGCCTTAATGCTTTGGTACTCGCGATCAAGACTGGCCTCCCATTCCTCATCGCTGAGGGCATCTTGCGAGTCCAAGAAGGCGCTGAGCGAGTCGTTGAGGTTATGATGCTCGAACATAGCTAGGCAAGAGATGAAGTCTGGGGTGCAGGCTAGGAGGACGAGCCAGTAGTTGTATATCGCACGGTCAATACGGTGGATTACATCAGCAACTGGATGGGCAGTTTTGAATCTGAGAGAACGGGGAGCGGTGCCGTAGGAATATGCGCGCAGGACAGTTTTTATAAAGACGTTCCTGGTACCGGCTACTTTATGCTTGTAGCACAGTAACTGCGCAGCCTCCTCTTTTCCAATTTTCTCCCCGCCACTAAGAATACCCATCATGTCCGAACTCATGGCTTGCGGCCTCTTCACTGTCATCTCGCCCTGTCCACGGAGCACAAGTCCCATCCCAACCTTCGAGATAACAGGCTTAATCCCCCTCCTTAACTTCTCCTCCTCAATCTTTCCAAAAAACCTCGTGCTTCCCTCACGCGTTTCCGAAGCATGTTTCAACTCGGCCTGGAGCGTCAGCAACTTCGTTGCCTCAGGCCAGAGCTCTCCGAATTCGTTCTTCGCAATAGATTCGCTAATACCGTATTCGTTTTCCAGCCATATGTCATGGCAAGGCTTACTTGCGCGGATGAGCGCATTTAGGGCGGAGAAGGTTGGGAGGTTTTTCATTATGCATAGTGTAATTTCCGGAGTTACCCGCTCTAGAATGGGGTTTCGAGGCTGAGAACGGAGCAGCTAGGGGTGTTGGATAGACTTCTCATCTGGTGGGGGCGGGGGGACAGTGGGGGACATACATCGTAGAGAGTTCGCCGGTTTAGGGATATGAAACGAGATAGACCGGACCATGGCGGGGTTGTTCCGTGAGTCGGCTTTGACACTGAGGTAAGGGGGAAGATGGAGATGTATGTAAAGATGCAGGAGGATAGAATTAGCAGCGTCGTGGTTAGTCCAGCTCCCACCAGTGGAGATAATTTTTCATAATATAAAAAGAATATTTCTTCAGTAAAAATTTTCATCAGGTGGTTTTATTGGACGGGAACCCAAAGAGTTTAGGCATAGCAGCAGGCTCAGGGGTTTTAAGCCAACGCCAAGATCCTTCAATCGCTCTCGAGTGACCGGGCATGCTACCATAATTTATCCAAACCCAACTTTTCAGAAGTTGCAATCACGGTTTCTTAGATGCTTCTTTTGTTCCATTGAAGAAGCCCATGTGTATTGCTGCTGCTATAGGAAGGTCGGGTTTAAGCCCTGGAAAATCCAGCCACCTTCGGCCGGCGATAGGCATTTGTTTCGGAGATTTTTTCGCCAGCAACGGGATTCCGCGGGCTCCAGAAAAAATGGCCATGCTGTCAAGAGGAGCTTATATAGGTGTAGAGATCATTACAGGTTTCTCGAATAGAGGTACTTTCATTAGGAAGCTGTCGTAAGGTATAATAGAAGTTGGCCAATCCCAAGCGCAACAGCTATCGGGCGCAACAGCCAATTCCACTGCTCTCGATCAATCAATTCCTCCATCGAGCTTCTAAGTGAAAATCAGTGCTTCGCTTAGCTCTCTCCTACTCAAGTATATAATGGGTGCATTTATCTCGTACTGCTTACAAACATGACCTTTTCATAGGTTGCAAGCGGGTTCTCTCCTCAAGACTTCGGAAGCGTGCTCTGATTTTCTTTTCAATCGCGGTTCGATATACGGCGCAGTCCCGAGATGAGCATTTTCTGCTTTAATCTATTCAAGCAGGGAAGACATTCCTTAGCCAGGGATCGAAGGAGATAAAACGCCACTCCCGTCTGGCTCCCATGTCTCTGGATCAGTTCCCCCACTGTTGCGATTCAGCCCCAACGGAACTAGCATGAGGAAGACCAATCCGGCTGATGGATGGCGAAGGAAAACAAATATGTTTCGTGGTGTGTGGATGTTGATACGATCGGTAATTCTCATCATATCGTGAAGTCACTTGGACACCCCCCACCCGGACAGATGCTAATTGGTTTATTTTTTACTGAGGAAACGGCGGCTGATCTCTTCAGCTACAGCAACTATATCCACATAGCAGAGGGGACAGCGAACAATCCTACCAAATTTGGCGTTTACCACCAGATTTTCTGATCCACCAGTTGCGCCTAATCTAGCTATCGTGAACCTCCCTGTAGCGAATCTCTGGCTACAAGCAACTGTGCCTCGCAGCCACGCTAGCGAATTTACTGCAGAGGACAGTTTTCTATAGTGAATGCCCATAATAGAAACTAGTGAACGAGACTTTGGGGTCTAGGTTCTTGGCCTTCGTTGTGGCCAAGTGCGGCTGTACCGTTCGCTATCCGCTCCCTATATTATTGGAGGGGGTTTCCTTAGGAAAAAATAAAAAAATAAAAACCTTGTTCATCGATCAGGCTTGTGCTCCCCTCACGCCCCCCAGACCCGATGCGATTAGATAGGTTGAGTCTGTCGGGAGGGTGTTTACGGTATGATACCGTAAAATGATTATTTCAGAGCTACCGCTGCCCTACCAGTATCTGGATTGTGAGAATAGCTCACCCGGCCCTAGCTTCGTACTCTAGCTATCATACCTTGCAAGGTTCTCACTGGGCTGCATTCTCAAGTACGAGTAAGATGGGGGCGGTATGAGTGAATTTGAGCTCCTCGGATTCCCATCCATTCAAAAACCGCCCTTGTCATCAGCACCTCTTGACTGAGCTTCCACAAATGATTTGATTTGCATTCATGGCTGCATCCGTAAGGCGAACGCTTTTTGCCACCGTCTGGCCTTGCCAGTGAGGCATCGTCCCCTCTGCCCCCTGATATTTCTGTTGTCTTTTGAGGATTTAAAGGGGCCTGCGTGTTGCTTGAGGTGCTCAATCCCTGGCCACCCGCGGGACGCTGGGTGCCGGCAGGAGGTAAGTGGTGGGTCAAACAGGGGCTAAACTGCCAAAGCTTCTTATCCTTCCTGGAAACACTCTTACCAGATTAAATCATCTTTTACCTCTGACGGTATTACACTCTTTGACTCCAAAACCATTGTCTGACCCATCACAACTTGAGCACCGGTGCTTGTAGCCTCCATACCCGAGGACGGAGTAGGTGGTTCAGGCTGCCTCGGCACTAGGGCCGGGTACACGTGTATAAAGTCTTCGCATAGACCAAAGTGGCTTACCGGCCAAAAGCTTTAAAAGCCGGTGAGACCCTGAAGCGGTGTGCGCGACCGCTATCTGCCCGCCCCTTGATCGATTGCAGAGCCTTGCTGCAGGTGCTCCGCGTGATGGGCCATGTTCTGGATGAGGTCGCTCCTGAGCTATGCGCAAGCTAGGGTTGAAGAAGAGGGGAAGGGGATAGGCCCACGACATCGACTCCTACCTCTGGAAGCAATAGCTTTGAGCCAAAAAGAAGAAGAAAGGCGTTAATCCTATTCCTCATAGCCTTCTGGGGGGTCAGGCCAGTTGTCCCTACTAATGAACAACAGGGGGCCAAAAATTTCCTCTTTTTCTAATAAATTCCCAAGGCCTTGTGAGATCGTGTCAAAGTTACCAGCTGACCTTAGCAAAATAAGACCCTAACGCGAATCCAGACTTGAGACTGCACGCACATCCATATCTGAGACCCGCTACGCGGAGACCGCGACTGCCATGCTAGGGCGCCAGCGACCTACCGTGCTCCACTTACGCCCTAATGAGGGGATCGTTGATATGCCAATGCAAGGTTCTGGGGACGACAACTCTTCACCACAATCGCACGCACTATCTATACGCAGTTTTCCGATGTGGCTTGGGCAGATAGGTCTCCTTACAATTGCTAGTGGGGGAGTTACTCTTGTGATAAGCACATGTGGAAATGACCATAAAACAACCAACCAACCGTGTGGCCTTGAGATATTTTGCCCATGAGGGCGAAATATATGAGCTACGATGCGACTCCTATGTGTCAAAGGTCGGTCTGCGATAGTGTGGGTATGCGGTCGCCATTTAACAAGCCTAAATAAGTAGCACTTTGTCCTGTTTTGATGATTATCGCCATGCCTTCTAAGAGCTGCCTAACCTCGTTTTCATATTAGTGTGCGAACGCTATACTCAAACACACTGGGCTGTGACACCATTAACTCGGGAACTTTAGACCTTAAACCTAAATGACCTTTGCGCAGCTACGGGTAGCATCATTGATCAAACGGATTTTTTTTTAGAAACGGCTTAAATCCTAGAGTATCTAAAAAAGATGTTAGTCACTGGGCTATTAATCATTCATTATTCACGAGACATCATACTAACGAGAAATACTCAGTGCAAGCATGTTTCGTATGCAGTGCACACTGTACTCAGGTACAGAGCCACCGTAGTCCGTAAATATTCCCAATGAATACCGCATCTTCTCGCCAAATTGGCTATCTCCGTGCAGGGTTCTAATCTCCACGTCAAGGCGACATACCCTTAATAAAGCCTAGTTTTGAGCAAAAAAGGAATAGGAAGATTGCGACAACCTCTTGCTCACCAGCACAACAGGGTTTAACAAACCCTTCCTATTCCTTTTTTGCTCAAAACTAGGCTTTATTAAGGGTATGTCGCCTTGACGTGGAGATTAGAACCCTGCACGGAGATAGCCAATTTGGCGAGAAGATGCGGTAGCTATCTCCAGTCTGTAGCTAAGCCTATTGGCTGCAAAAGAGTGGGAGGCCCGTGACCGCTTTTGATTCACAATCCTCTAGAAGTGGTACAAGTACCTAGAGAAATGCTTTCATACGAGACAGTGATTATTTTGCTGGTTAGCTGCTCTGCTTTGTACGAAAAAAACCACCCCTGGTACTTGTACCTACGGGGGTTTGTCCAAAACGACGGCGTTTACGGATTACCAGTCCGCACGAGTACCGTAAAAAACCGCTGTATCCACTATCGGGGATCGGGCCCTCGGCGCTCGCAATCCCGGATAAAATACTTTGTTGGGGAATAGCGTTTTCCAGACAAGGTGTAGCCTGGAGAGGCAGGACTTGCTGGATCTCTGGTATTCGTTATTTTGCTAACCTGACGTGCTAAGTCTATTGTAGTTTGGTGGTGTGGTACAGTTGTGATCTTCGATAGTGGATACAGCGGGTTATTACGGTAGGGAAGGATAAGTGGTGTAATTTGCAACACTTGCGATGAGTTGAGCTGAGAGCGGGCAGCATTCAGTTCCTTCAAGACAAAATTGCTACCCACTGAGGCAGAAAACTGTGTAGAATTTCTTGCGAACGATATGGAATTCTTAAAAGGCTGGGGCTTCGGGAGCCAGCAGTAAGTTGGCCGAGGATCTTCCTCTTCAGTGAATGCCATTACTGCGCACGTTTCTGGGACAGTGGCAAATAAAGGGAGTCGTAGAGTTTTTTTAGGGGGAGGGAGGGAAGCCGAGTAGCTAGAGGTGTTAACTACTGCGCACGTTGAACCATATGAGTAGGGAAAAAGGAAAACATTATTAGATAAATTGGGGTACCAGTAGGGTTGCAGCATCATTCGCTGTTTGACAGAAGGGCTCGTATTTTGGGTATTTTTCGAGGGGAATTTTCTCCTGTGCTTTTAAGAGGGCTTGAGAGATCGAGTTTGAATAAGAAAGAACGGAGAGCATGGTGAGGGGAGGGGTAGGTAATTTCTTTGATAGCAAAGGCCTTCTCTAGCATATTTCACGTAACTCACACGGGTATACTAGACCGAGATATGATATGTAACAGCTCTGTGGCGTTTTTTTATTCTGATAAGTTAATAGCCACAAAAGTTTTGATAGGAGTGCAGTTCAGTACTCCCACTGACGGCCTGAGGCTCTCTCAAGCGAACCTACTATAATTAGATTAGTCAAGGGTTGAATTAACCCCACTCATCCAGGTCTACTTGCGCTAGGATATATACGAATGATCTCAACTCTTCTTGTAGACCTTTAACACTTGGTTATAGGGTATCAAGTGGTTCTGGCGAAACCCTAGGTCCAGATTCGTTACATATCTTTTCACCAACAGAAAGCAGCACAGGAAACAGGCCTACAAGTAAGACCGTTCGCGTCACTTGTGTCGACATCGTCAACACCAGCCAACCAACCTCCCTCACGACTTTGTCCCGTACTGTTGACACCACACGTCCTGTACATAGTCAAGCCTGGTGGGTTTGTTTATCTATCTTTTGTTGGGCTGTCGCCTTGCGGCTCTGTTCCCCCGGGGCCTGAGGGAGGGGCGGGGGGGGGGGGGCGACAAGCGTTTCCAGTTTCTAAAAAAGATTGTTTGCTGACGGTTTTTTTGGCGACAAGGGTGTTTCGCGAGGCCCAACGGTACCCGCATCCGAGTGCTCTTCCAGGAGTCCGTTCTTCCCCGACTCCGAAGAAGATTTCAGAAAAGTTTAGAAACCAACTTAAGGAACTACCATCAGTCGGCTTCCCTTTTCTATATTCATAGGAGTATAGCACTAACGTGTCTAAAGTGGAAGACTTTAATTCAGAAACGGATAGTGACTACGCCAGCTACTGGCGAGACTGGGTTATTCCCCTCCCTCCCCCTCCCCCTCCCCACTCGTGCTATTTCCTTACGAACGAGTCCGTTGTGGGGGGACGATTTTTTCGGAACAAGCATTGACTTGACTGATAGTTCATCTCCACGCGTGGTCATGAATATTTTTGCGAAATTGACGAAGAATACCTGACCGATCGTTTCAACTTGACTGGGTTACAAGCAGAAGTGCAATACTATCAGTATGCATTGGACTTGGTCACCGACCAATTCGATTTTGAGTGTGAAGACGATATGAGAGAGCAAATTGAGAAGTCAGCCAGACACCTTTATGGCTTGGTTCATGCAAGATACATCATCACAACGCGTGGGCTCGCCAAAATGGTAGTAAAACACCCATCTATCCAGACTTTATGCTTTTCTAAATGATGATCATAGTTGGAAAAATACAAGAAGTGCGATTTCGGCCGCTGCCCCCGAGTTCTCTGTCGTTCACACCCACTGCTGCCATTAGGCCTCTCGGACATACCCCACCAGAAGCCTGTCAAGCTTTATTGTGCAAAGTGCGAGGATGTATACTCTCCAAAGTCCTCCCGTCACGCAGCTATTGATGGAGCTTATTTTGGAGCGTCGTTTCCACATATTCTTTTCCAAGTTTACCCTGGACTGATTCCCCCCAAGAGCAACGAGCGTTATACACCAAGGTGTTTTGGATTCAAGACGCATGCCCAGGCTGCTTTGAGCAGGTGGCAGGAAGGGGAACGAGAAGCCCAGGACACCCGACTTGAGAAGGCAGGGGTTGACGTGAGGAGAGTTGATGGGGAGGATGAGGAGGATGAGGATGAAGAGGTGGTGGAAGCGTAACTCAATCCAGAAGTCCAAAAATGTGGATAATGCTATAGTGTTACCGGTGGAGGGGGGTATTGCCCGTCCGTTGGGAAAGGTGTCAGCTAGTTGCTTTTTTTTTTTAACCCTCAACTGCTTCATTCCGTATGTCCCGCGTGCCGGGGGGCGTTTCTCTGGGTTCGTGTTATTTGTCTACTAGACGCTTTCAGATATAGGCATATTACGTCCAAGGTGTTATCGCATCATTTTAAAGCTTGCTAGATTCCTGTACCAGCTATGAATAGCTTATCAATACCATAGCACAAATTAACGGACACATGTACAAATGGTGTTCCAAGTCTGTAGCAAATTAGCCAGTAAAGCCTTAAAGTGCGGCGTCAGAGGGTGGAGTATGATACCGTACAGGCATAGCATGTGCTACTCGGATCTATCATAGAGATCTTATAGTCGCTAAAAAAGTACTTTTACAGTACCACAGCATAATATAAAGCTAGAATAGACTATAAATACTAGAGAACAAAGAATTCGAGACTCTTTGACACAAGGCGGCCCCAGCATTGAATCCCAGACTCTAGCTGTTAACTGGTTAGGCTTGCGAATCTCGGAGTCTTGAAGGAATGCCAAGACGCAGGCGGACTGCAGGTCACGCCCGGACTCCTAAAACAGACATGAAACAAAAAGAAAAAAGAGAGGTAATACTTGTATGTTGAGCTCTCTCCACGCACGATGGGACTTGGGTCTCTGAATGTTCCAAGCAGGAGGGAAAAAATTGGGGACTCAGCCTCTTGTCCGCTTCGCACCTTTCTTCTCCCAACTCGCATCCCCCGCTTCACCCCACCTGTTCGACGAAATCCTTCGCGTTAAAAGGGAGAAAAGGTCAAGAAAAAAACAAATTCACCACGACCGTCATAAATACCGAGAGTAGTCCATCTCACCCAGATTTTCATTTTCAGGCAGGCTAACAGAGCATCGTGGCCTTGTCCTTCGCTTCCCCTCCCTTCGCAATTTCTATGGCCGCGAAAGTACCAGTACCAAATTCATGGGAAGACGACGAATGGGAGAATCAACCTGCCAAATTACCTACGGTATCTTCGCTCCCTTTTCGAACTGCGTATCTGTGCGAGTAACCCAGCTAACAGATTCCTCACGAAAGACAAATACCCCAGCAACTATGGTAACCGGAATCCTCCGCTCCGATGCAGTGGAATTCACTCCGACTCAACCCCTCTACACCCTCGCTTCCTCGCAGCCGAAAACATTCTTCAAGCCAGAGCTGAAGATCCTCAAGCGCACGCCTTCGCCAAACTCCTCTACTGCGACCGCCGATGCGCCGAAAATGCCAACAGAGATACTGCAACCGCAAGAACAAGAGACGGAACTAGAGCGCAGGGAGCGGGAGCGCAAGGCGCGCGAACGCCGGTATCAGGAGGCCCGCGATAAGATCTTTGCTTCACCAGTAACTGTAGCGAAGCCCAAGCGTAAATTCACATCTCTCCCCAGAACGACGCCTGCCAGGAATGCGCCGGCGCCGGCGGGTAGAGGTAATGGGAAATCAAATAAAACCGGAGGTGGAGGAGGTGGGGCTATCACCTCCTTCTCCCTTAACGGCGGAGATTTCGCTATGGCGCCTCCGCCACCGAAGATTTGGGAGGTTGACGAGAAGATGCTGGAGTCGCAGTTGGCGATCATGAGTGAGTCTATGGCTGCAGCCGCTACCATGGCTAAAGATGGGGAAGGAGTGGAGGAAGGCCTTGATTGGGATTCTTTCGAGAGAGGTAGCTGGCGTCCGTGCGATGATCCACCCGTGGTTCCACAGTACAATAATAATATTCCGGGACCGGCTCCTCCTCCACTGGCCGCCCCGGCACAAGATAAACGTCTGGGTGTGCTCCGGGCGCCTAGAGGGCCGGATACAGATGGTGGAAAGGGATTTAAAGGGAGAGGACGGGCCCGTGATGCTAAAGAGTTTGTCCCGGGGAGCACTTGGGGGCAATGAGGAACCGGAGTTTTTCTTTCCTTTCCTTTTTCTATCTTCTTGGCCAACCTAATGCGAGCCCTTTCCTTTTAATTGATTTAAAATTTCTTCTCCTTCCTCTCACAAGCGCCCTCTTTGTGTCTCCTCTGCTCCTGGATCTTGCTTCCTTTTTTCATACTTCTCCAATCCTATGTACGGGCGGAAGGAAACAGACTCGGGTTAGAGCAAGCAAATGGGTTATTCGGCTCTTGTTTTCCTTTGTTTTCTTTTTTCAGTTTTTCCCCTTAAACCTCCATTTTAAGTCAACCATGCTCAAAACCAATCACTGTGGTCGGTGGTTACATGGCATAGATAACGCGAACAACAACCTAAGTTAAGTTTAAGTTAAATGGAAACAAAACCATTATTCGTTAACAAAAAGTGCAGTTTGCCTTCTTTTATGTTATGCGGACGTGTAGAACGGGCTTTTCGGAAGACCGGTTGTTATGATGGTTATATGATACTGGTATTAACTTGAATAAGAGAACCCTGTCTCAGGACATCCAAGTTGCCCCTTTAAGAAACTCGTTGTTCTTTTTCGCCAGTATTTCTCCGCCCCCGCCAAAATAGGAAACTCAGACTCCTGAGACAAGTAAGAAGAGAAATCTGACGGACCTTGCTGGGGAGAGGTAACCCTAACTTCCTGGCGGTACTATGTCGCCTCGTAATAGCAGCGTGTAGGTGGTATACAATGCATGATCAGCTTTATTTTCACTGCACAAGCCACACATTGTGAACTAGCAATATGTCGGCTCTACTAATTATAATTTCGCACACGAGTGACAATTCATGACAACAAAAGTTGTTGTGGACAAGGCTGGGAAATATATCTTATCCTACCCCCTCCTTCTCCTTCTTCCACTCTACATCTAAGTCCAAGGGAGAGAGGCACATAGCCCGCTTCACAGGTGTTCTATCCATGGTGTACATTTGCCGGCCTGCCTTGTCTAAGCAGATGGAATAGAGTCTCAGAAATGCTTATTTTTTATGCTTGTATCCCCCAGGGTGCATACGTTGTACTATATACTAAACTGAAGTGGTTGAGCCGCGACAGCCTCGTTATCCTGACAACACTGTGCTCGGTTACTCCGGAGACGCAGGGGGGGGTGGGGGATACGATACCCCACTTGACTTATATGAGTACTCTTTCGGGGGAGAAAGAAAGAAAAGGGAAAAGAAGTGAGGGGGCGGCGAGGCAATTTCGTCATCATGGCTCTGCCGACGACCACACTTTACCACACTGGTTTGCGGTGCTGGTAGGGGGGGGGGAGGTGGGGTGAGCTGCTGTACTCCAGGGTAGCTATAGGATTGGAGGTACCAGCATGCGTTGCTTTGGATCAGCTGTGAGCGCTCATGTCGCGGAATTGACGTCGCTCCAGCAGCTACGCGCTAGAGGAAACTCACGAATGTGGGCAGGGCCAGGCTTTGGATTGTGTATCCTTCTAATATCCACGGTTACATCCGGCGTACTACCTATTGGTTGCTTTTGTTTGGGTAACATGGGCGGGGATGGGGTGGCTACGTTTCTTAGGTTTCGTTCAAGCACTACCAGGGTTTGCTGAGCACGCGGGCACTTGCCTACCACGCAAGGCAGAAAAAAGTCATTTTATTTATTGGCCCGTAATGGCGATCTGCCTGCAGGAAGGTCTCAAGCTTTCCGGGCTCGTCTTTCCTCTTGTGCTGAAGATCCATCTTGTGATCCTTGTCACATACGCGTTTCCCGATAATTCCTTTCCGATAGGGTCTTGTCTGCCGACATAACGATAGGCTTCCTATAAACAAGGAGTGTCTTTACCTGACACCTCCACCTCTCAGGATGAAGAAGGCTGTCGCTGTTGGGGTGCATAAGCTTTTCCCAATGCGTTTGGTCTGGGCGATATTGGGGATGCCGGTAGGAATAGGAGTATTGAAGTCGCTCTCAACTCCGCTTCGTCGAACCGCACTATGCGGAAGACGGATGGAAATGTGCCCGTGCACCCCGCTGGATCCAGCGATACTTTATTTGGGTGCCATGGCCGGCGCCTTGTCACCAAACATTTTTCGGACAATTTTGTGATCAAGTTGTTCCATAGGATACTTGAATGGGGTGATGTAGTTCGGAGGGCGATTTCGTTGGCACCTATTGAGCCTTGGTTAAGAGGGGGTAGCCACAAGGGGAACAAAACGCGGGTATAGCGAGTAGCGGGTGAGTGAGGTAACTTAGGCCTTATTTTGTCATAGCTGTGGTTGGCTCAAGGATGGGTGGTGTTTTGTAAGTGACCATGGAGGCGGGGAGTCTAGGATATTGTATGCAGAAAAAAAGAAGCAAAAGTGTAGATGTGGGAGCTGTACACTGATCAGCGAAGGGCAAGATTCGCTATATAGGGGATGTTGTACCGTATTGCGTGTGCCGGGTGATACCAGGTGCGGGGCCCATGCCATCGTTGCTATTAGATAGATAAGGTATAGCGGCGGAGTGGTACTTGTCCTAGGGGAGAATTATCCGAAAACTTGAGTTGTGAGTTTGCAAGGCCCACCGATTTTTTTGACGTGTTTGCGGATCCTTGCTTTCGGATGCTTCCTGCCTGGGGCAAATGCTTTGCTGAGGTGCTGGGGATACCACGGTAAGCACAAAACGTAGGGAACAAGCTCAGAAGATTGCACTTTTTGTGACCCGATTTCCGAGCGCATAGCGTTACTAGGGTGGTCAGCGGCTGCTAGCAGGATTACAGCGAAGAGCGTAATATTGTAAGAACTCCGGCCGCTTTGTGCACAAAACCTAAAAAAGCCCCCCCACCGTATCAGAGGTTAAGATATCTAGAATGATCTACCGCAGGGACTGGAGTGACTAGACCATAGAGCAAGACTCTGAGGATTCCCCTCTTTGTGTCACCACCGGAAGGGAAGGATTGCAGCCCTCTGCCGATAGTAATAAGAAGGGGAATGTAATGGGCCTTACTGGGAGAGGAAACTCCAACTCCAAAGCCCAAGTATGAGGTTTAATTACCTAGTTCTTATTGCACACGACACCCCGGGTCGTTTATACCGATATCGCATTCTTTGATCTTACCTTTTTTTTAAATCCATGATGCCCTCCAATAGCTTTGCAGTCACCCTTGTACTGCAGAGCCGTGAGCTAGTGCGAATACAGTGCATCATCAACACTTTAATTTGAGCAACCTATGCCATCATAATCATTCCGAGATTTCCTGGAGTGTATTTAACCCTACGGGGCACCCGGAAACCCCGGATTCCGATTCTAGTTTCCCTTTACCTCCGGGCATGCATCAAGACTCCTAGAAAATAAGCCTACGCTCTTGCACCGGGACTCACCCCACCACCCACCACTCACCACCCCCACCTGACCAATATAAAACCCCTCCACCACCAATCTTTTATAGAAACACATTACCACGTACTCGCAAGGCCTGTAGCGCACAAAGATTCCGATTGTCACTTCGTTGTATGCTACCTCCCGGGCTTGGGCCGGGATGGGTGTTTGGCCCCGTTTTTGCGGTTTCACATTTCGAATGTCACAAATGGCCAAGGCGGGTTAATTGGTGGATAGATCGCGCACATACACACACTGACGCTGCTTTTGTGGGCCGTTGGTGAGTTTTGCACCTAGTGTGTTTTTTTTTTGAGCTCCGGTGTATTACGACTTGCACGGACTCCAGTGATAATCACTCAGTTGCTGGTGGATTTGGAATTAGGCTGGGAGAGGGCTTTGTTTGCTTTGCTTTTGGTGCTCTTGTTTCTTGGAAGTAGGGACTGATCCTTGGAGGTAATAGATTGTCACGGCTGCTGTTGTGCTAGGATGTTGTGCTGGGGGAGATCGGGGCAGTAAGGACCAGGGATTTGGGGCCGGGTCCTTCATCGCTATCACTCGGCCGCAATTCTGGGGCGAGTGACTGGATGTGTACCGCATCGTCCTTCTGTAGGGGATCATTCTACATTGTGAATAGGTGTCCGGACGGTCTTACAAATCTCAAAGGAGCCGCAACTACTGCTGTATCGCTTTAGGTTTGTGGGCTGGATGGAGCCTCCCCGCTTACCATCATACAACAAGGCTGACGGTTCGAACCGCGGCCTGAGCAGGGTATTCTCCTGTAGCATTAGGAGACAAAATTTAAGAAATTTTCAACAAAATTGATTGATATGGACTACCATACAAATAACTAGACGTACAGGTTACTTTAAGACAGGATAGCTGCAAATAAGTGAGGAATCCCTCATTAGTCGGATGGTACTTTGTGTTTGTTGAAAGATATTTTTTAATCAACTAGTTTTGAAACTCAGTTTTTATTTTAGGAGGGCCTAATTTGGCTTTAGGATTGCTAGGCTAATAGCCCTGAGGTCTCGAGGCGAACTAGGTCCAATCGGAGGAGTTAGGGCCATCGGTAGGTGGGTAGGGGGGAGGCGGAGGGGGAGACGGTGGGGGGGGCTCCCTGGGGGGCGGAGGGGGACGGAACCGACTATGCGGCCCGTTGGAAGGATACTCGCTCACAGCCTGTTGAAACCCTGGATGGCCCTGGAGTGGGGGATAAGATCGGGGGTGATGGGGATGAGAGCCACCCGAGGGGTTCTAAAAAAAAGATATATGTTAGGTTAGATGATTAGTTTGAGCGGATTAGCAATGTTCTTACACGAGATTGAAACCTCCCATAATCGGCGGCTTGGTTTTTTGAAGAGATAGGATTCTGGAAATTATGTGATTTGACGTGAGCCAACCTTCCTTCTCTGTTATAGCCCTGAGCATCCCTGAAGCGATCATATTCGCGGGGGTAATTCTGGGGAGGGAGACTGAGGTTGGCTCTGGATTGCACCTCAGCACGGATGTCTCTCTCTCTACTAGTAGATCCAATGTTTTCTGGGAAACCAGTAAATGAGAGCTGGTTGTCAGAGCTTCCATTTCGAATATTTGGGGATTGGCCCATTCCCCCAGGGCCTTCGCTTGCACTGTTTCCTGTTCGCTGCCATGGAGGGGGTTGAACACTCGGGGCTTGATGGCTTCTAGGGACGGGATACTCTCTGGTCTCGTGAGGCTTGATGAAAGATCCCCCTGCCTGTCTCCATGGAGGTTGCGTAACGATTGAGCTAAGCCCCGATGCCCTGGCCAAAGATCCACCAATGTTTGTCCATGGGGCTTGGGCAGCACTTGAGCTATGATCCCATGGCTTAGACCCAGCTTCTTGAAGACTTGGCCCAGTTGAAGGGATTTTAATATGCCCTACAGTGGGTTTTGCACCTCCTAGAACGTCACATATAAAGTCCTGTTGGAGTGTTTAGTAGCCGTGCCGCCAAAAGTTTATCCGGTATGGGATGGTGGAGGAAAACCTCGTATTCCTGATCTCGAGAATCGGAATTGGAAGGATTCTCCTGCAATTCTTGACCTCTAGGGCGGTCAAAGCAGTCTCGGGCGAAATGTCCCCCGTTACCGCAAACCCTGCAAATTATCCTTGCTGTATAGTTGATCTCTTTGGGGCAGTCGTATCTTTTATGGCCAACCTCGCCGCCTAGGAAGCCCTCTCAGCTGGAGTTTGTAAATTTAGGTGAGAATTACGACTCACAGTTTGAACAGATCTTCCCTTCATCATCACGTAAGGTCCCGTTCAAAGTAGCCAATTCTCTGAGCTGCTCGCGCTTGAGCGTGTTGAGGGTTTCGTGTGTTGATCCAGCCTGAAAAGCATTGTCAAACATGATAGAAGGGTTGTGAGCCAAAGGGGCCACTCACAGTCTCAATGATCTCGTTAATCATCTTCCTGGCTTTGAGGGTAGCGGCCGGGTTAGAAGATATGATGAGACAATGCAAATTTTCCTCCTGGTCGGAAATCAGAGCGAGGTCACCCTTTCCTTTCCCCTCTTTGATAGAGCCTTTGCCCCGAATAGCGACTTTCACACCGGATTCTTTCTCGATACGTTTGAGAGTATTCCCACGGGGGCCAATAAGCAAGCCAACTAGTAGAAGTCGCGAGCAAGAGAGTGCTCATAATGTTAGCATGTGTTATTTTCCGTACTTCATAAATACGGAATTCGTTTTATTAATAGGGGTTAGTTAATAGTTACTAAAGTTAATCTCCGGATAATCATCGACAGGTACATAGACCTTTTCATGCTTGGTGACTGGTCTTCTATAATGATTAGGAGGCTTGTACTCTGGATTTATTTGCCAAACTTTCGCCACCAAGTCATGACGCTCAGCTTCCAACCGTTCTCGGTACCTGGCCTCTCTAACATTTATGCGACGACCGGTCGTGTCATAAATGGGGTCTGGAGAGAGAGATCTGGGTGTTTGGGTTAGCATAGTGGGTCAATGGATGTTAATAAAAAGCTAGTAGGTCGAACCGTTTGTCATTTGGCACAACCTGATTATTAGCGAGCTTCTGAGTGATCTCCTCAATGCGCACTTTGAGTGCGTACATATCGGTATCCTCAAGACTCATGTACCCTGGAATTGAAGTTGGAAGATTGTCCAATCTAAGAGTGCTCTTAATTGACTCACTTCCCCAACGAGTCTTCGGAGTATTTCCGGCTGAAAGTTATATGATAGTTAGGTGGTGAGGGCAGCAGAGCATAAGAAGAATGTTAATTACCAGTGCTGAGACGTAGGTTTTGTCGTCCCCTAGGAGAGTCATCCTCATCTGCTGGTTTTATGTTGGCAAAAAATGAATCCCTAGGAGTTTTTGCGATTTTTTTACTAGCAGTTTCCACGGAGTCATCACCAAACTCGACTTGATTGGAGCTCGGGGTGATATGAGGGGCCTTGTCTTCAACAACGTTCATAAGGCAAGCAAGGCGACGTCTTTTCCCGATTGGGACCGTATTCGTCCCCGTAGTACGGGCATTGTTCCACATTATGGGAACGGGATATTCCCCTGTGTGCCTGGGGTGAGTGTGCTGTTGATAGGGAGTTGAGTTGTGTGATGAGTAAAGGACCGGGGAGAAAGGAGAGTGAAGGGAAGGGAAGGGAAGGGAAGCAAGAAGACCATATTAATAGGGTCAAGTGTGACGGCTGTCTGGGGTCCTGTGTTTTAGGGGAGGGTATAAGACCTTGAATAATAGAATTTATGATCAGAATCTGATTCTTATAATATAATTATTATAATATTATCAAATCCGAGGGGTTGCCATGTTCTTGACCTTTGTGTTCCTATACTAGGGCTTTACCAGACATAAGATCCGTTCTTCTTGGGTTCTCACTCGTAACACATAAACTTATAATGCTGATGTAATAATTATTAAGATCAGAATTAATATCTACATTAATTTTTGTTTTATATCTGCTGCACAATTTAACGATCAAGAAGACCTGTTGTGCTCCTTTCTCCTAGCTGCCCTTTCCCCTTCCGCCTGCCACAGCGGAGCGACCCGGATCGCTGTGCAGAATGGACTGGAGAGGCGAAATCTAGAGGAGCAAAAGCAGAGTCAACAAATATCTCTGGCTTGATGGAAAATGTGAAGTAAGGCTTCTGGTGAGATCTCTACATCATCTAGAATGTGTGTACAGGGGTAAGCCTAATAACAGATGGACCAAATTGTTTCCAGCTCCCTTGAGATCTCAAGAGCCCGTGCTAGCACTCGGTATCCCTGTAAACCGCTGTTACAAAATGCACTGTAGTTTTGTGTTTTATGATTTCAATAAGAGCAATATTCGTGTGTAACTTAGCTACGAGTAGTAAAATTTCGGACTATGATATCATATGATATGATACCATACAGGTAGTTATCCTCGAGGCTATTTTAGCCAAGCCCCACTTTTCAGTATTTATTATGAAAACAAAGTGGATTACTACTGAATGTGGACTTCAAGTGCCACTTCACGAGCGTAAAGTCCTACGCCGGGATTAGTATCTTTTTGGGCTTGTTTTAATATTTACCAATAAGAGGTTTTGTACTAGCGGGATAGGACTTTTTTCTTATGATATGATATTCTCAAGATAGCTAACCGCTATACCCTACTACCTCTAGGCAAGCTGAGGGGTTGCCAGCGATCTTCCTCAGCAGTAGTCTCTGGGTAGGGGTACCGGTATAGTCACCACCTAAGATTTAAGATACGCGTTCTAGGTATCTAGGGATGTGGGATTCAAAACGATCATCCATTACTGATTAACTGATGAATCGAAATCGACTTAAGGGTGCGCTTTGGCAGTCATGATTTCCAGCCCCATGTGGTACAGTACACACCCGAAAGCAGTGAATTGAATGCTGCAAGAAAATTCAATCTCATCAAACTCAGGATGCCTCACAGAAAGAGCCTTTCCAAATCGATTAAAGCAGCTATTAGAATACGCTATAATAAACTCCACCAGTCCTGCACTGCTTACACATTACCGTATTTCTTCGGCAGAAAAGAGCAAGGCAACCCTACTACGACGAATGGGGAAGGTAAATCTTGGCTGAAAAGCACAAGCTTTCTCAGGGTTCTGAGTCAAAAGGTCTTGAGAAGGATTAATGTTTTCTTAATGCGGTATGAAATTAGCCCGCTGGATGTGTCGGGTCTCATTAACTGGTATTCGCAACTATGTTAACTTGTTAAAACTTAACTTATCCTGGGCTGTCGGAGGGATTTTACTGTGAGGCTATCGTATTGGTATGATAACGGCGGAGGGACCCTAGAACATTCTTGGCATTAATATAAGGTGCGGCTCTGTGGTGCCGGTTTTGGGATATCGGTACACTGGGAATGAGCGCGTATGTCATGGAATGAGGCTCAATACTTTGTTCTAAAGAAGCACTTTCGCACCCACCGTACCGGTATCCTGCTCGTAGGGTAAGATTTTGCAAGGGAGCCAGGGGGGACTGTTTGAGAGGTGACTTTTTCTCTTCCCCTCTTCAAGCTTTGCGATGGGGCTTTTTACTGTTAAGGGTTGGGGGTGTGGCTGGATCACGTGCGTCACTTCGGAGCTCTGGCGTCAGCAGCCAGAAAGTTTGTCTTAAATCCAGAATTAACTTCTCCGACAATTGAAACTTCATCACCAATCTCCTCCACCCCACCATTCCGTAAAGTTCATCTAGAGATGTCTTCTGCAATATTACGCTCGTCTTCCCCTTTGATTCAAACAATCGCTCGGCAGCCATCGACGGCTATCACTTACCCCTCCCTTTCCATCCTATCCCGGCCTCTCATTGCCGGTCCTCTGCCAAATGAGCGGACCATACAAGTCTTCCACCAGAGGAAACACATATCCTCTTCAGCACCCGCACTAGCTCCGCCTCGTGATCAATCGATATTTGGTGCACCTCCTGGTCATGGCCCTCAGGGCGGATTTTTCAGGAAGGAAAGTCTTCCTGCAAACACTATTATTCGGTGGGCATCCCACATCTTTGGTTTTTACCCTCCAAACTCACTGACAAGGTGGCAAGATTTGTCCCGCAGCAGACAGCATGGATCGTAGAACGGATGGGGAAGTTCCATCGCATTCTCGAACCTGGGCTGGCGATACTATGGCCGATTATTGACAAAATCAAATACGTCAAGAGCTTGAAGGAAGCTGCTATCGAGATTCCCAGCCAAAGTGCTATTACCGCTGATAACGTCACACTGGAGATGGATGTGAGTATAATTTTTGGTGAGCTTGCTTCTGAGCTAATAGGAGAAAATGCAGGGTGTGTTATATATTCGAGTAATCGACGCCTACAAAGCTAGGTGAGTCTTAATTTCACAGCCTGGACTTTCGTAGCTAATAGTTTTCCTCTTCCTTCCCTCCTTCCTTCCTTTTTTTTATAAAAAAAGCTATGGTGTTGAAGATGCCGAATTTGCTATTTCACAACTCGCACAGACAACTATGCGTTCAGAAATTGGTCAACTTACTCTTGACCATGTCCTTAAGGAGCGTGCCGCCTTAAACGTTAATATTACTCACGCTATCAATGAAGCATCCGCCGAGTGGGGTCTCGTATGCCTTCGTTATGAAATTAGGGATATTCATGCCCCAGAGCCTGTTCTCCAGGTATTGACCCTTTGAGAATATCATCTATTTCTATACTAACAGGCATTAGGCAATGCATCGCATGGTATCGGCAGAGCGAAGCAAACGTGCCGAAATCCTCGAATCAGAAGGTCAACGTCAGTCTGCTATCAACGTAGCCGAGGGAAAGAAACAATCCGTAATCTTGGCCTCTGAAGCTAAAAAGGCCGAGCAAATCAATTTTGCAGCTGGGGAAGCCCAAGCGATCCTTGTGAAAGCCGATGCCACAGCCCGCGGTATTGGAGCTGTTGCTAAAGCCATCAAGGAGAATAAAGAAGCCGCACAAGGGGCTGTCAGTCTGAGCGTTGCCGAGAAATATGTGGAAGCATTTGGCAAACTTGCGAAGCAGAGTAATACAGTTGTTGTGCCAGCTCAGCTTGGAGACCTCGGTGGCATGATTGCCGGGGCTATGGGAATTTATGGTAAGGTCGCCGAGACTCAAGCGAGCCAACAAAAGATGCTTGGAGAACGGCTGGAGGGAGTAAAGACCAGTCGTGGTAATGGGGTCTAAGAGTCTCGCGTTGGAAAGGAGGTCTTGGGCGCTTTTGACATCCAAACGTTGATCCTCTGGTGGGATAGTAAAGGATGGGTAGTTTGGGGGCGCAGGCACCGAGCTGGCTGTACTAATTTGGCTCCTTTCTTTATTTGTTCAGGCTTGCATAAAATCTCCATTCTTGCTTTCTAATATGTAATTAAGCTCCTTCAGCGCATTAACCAGATTGATGCTGGGGGGTAATGGGACTTAATCCTAGTTCTGTGTTTCCTGCCCAATGGCTACGTGTGACAGTCATAAGAAATGTGAGATCCCAACCGCCCGACAGTCCCCCGATATTACAAAGGTGTGGGCGTTAATGACTGAGGCGGAATTGCCTAAGTAGTCAAACAAAGCCACACATTCATGATTTGCATAGCGCCTATTTAAGCGTATTCCACAATCCAAGCACTACTATTCCTGTTCACATCGGTACTAGAAAACTTCACCTGCACTTACCTTAGCTATACCAATTAGAATAGATACATCTCCTTACCTGAGGTACAATCTTTGCGACTGGCATTCCGCCTAAAATTAGGCAGGGCGATATCTATCGGTGATCAGGTAGGCTTCCACTACTCGGCGCAGCTTGTCAATACTCAATGGGAGGGCGGTGGTGGGGGGGTGATCGGGAGGACATTGTCCTCCGAACAACTCCTGTATAGTAAGAGTGGGATCTGGTTCGGTGCCCTCCGGAATTGGAAATATATCCTGGAGTGTTTGAGTGGATGGCTAATCTGGATTGTAAATGGGAAGAAGGAAGCATACCCTCTTGGTTATTGTGAAACTAGTGTTAGAAGTGATGTGGGACACCTCCAAAGTCACACGCACTCGGTCCTGTGTCCTGGGGCGGGATAGCTTGACTAAAACTACAACCAACACTCTCCCATTGGACCCATCATGCCACTGATTCCGATCTCTCTGTGGGTCGGTTATAGTGCTGGTCCAACCGGCCTCGAGGACAACTGAGGGAAAATCTCGGCGCACCCCACTGGGATCCAATGGAACAAAGGCGAAGTCGGGCTCCTTAATCCCACCAGTATAGCTTCCCATGAAATTTGTTACGCCTGTATTTAGTTGTTAGTGCTATCCTTTGTCAATTTTTGTAGGGCAGGGATTATTTGAATAGGCGTTCATGTTATCCCTTAGTCTGTCAGTGCGCCCAAAAGAACCGGTTGAAGAGGTCTCAAATTGAAACCCTTAGCAATTTATGTCCACTTAGGGAAGGATATTTCTCAGATCCCGTTATTTTCTTGACCGGGTTTGGTACAGTTCTTAACTAGTTTTCTTGAACGCAGTACCCCGACAGACTAAGGGATACAATGAGCTCGCTTTGTGGTGAAATACTGTATATACTTACGTGGCGATCCAGGTATAGTTAGTGTGTCAGCAGCTGCAGCATTTATGAGGCCGTTGGCACGCCAGTCAGCGTATTGCTGGACGAGCCAGGAATGGGCCGTTTCGTGCGAGTAACTGGGCATCACTACTCTGAGATAGTTATCGAGTGGTGAAAAGTGGATTCTAATTTGGATTAGCGGGCGATTATAATTTGTGCAGAGGGGTATTACCGAAAGCGATGCTCTTCCAAACGATTGGGACGGTAAAATAGACCTTTAATGAGCTGACGAATGTCCTCGGATGAAAGATGGGTAAACTCGAGGAACTCGGGTTTCCCACACTTAATTGCGTCACGGATTGCGTAAAATGCTTCTTCGGCCATGGCTTGGGTTAAGAGGGGGGGGGGGGGGTGTTGGACGGGGGGGACGGAGTGAAAATGTTTGTTGAAGGGGAGCACGTAAGCTGTTATGGTTTGCGTGTGTAGTGGGTTGGGGCTTCATGCTTGGTTTTATGCGGTTTTATGCCAAGACTTGTAACTCTTATCTGGATATCATACTCGAGTACCAGCCGTGGAAATGTTGTGCCACCCCTGTGAGTGTCTAAGACAGAGATGACTAAGCTGCAGCCTGAGTATTCCCGAGTGATTGTGTAAGTACGAGTAGACATCATCATACAGTGCAAGTATCATAAATTTAATTATCTCACTCCAAGAAACAGGTCTGTGCAACCTTCCATCACCTGTTTCTTTTACGGTAGTTTTTTTAAGTAAACTGTGCAGGGTTAGGGCTACGCTTTTGTCGCACACAGGATTCATTAGTGCGACTTGCTGTCAAGCGGAGGGGAGAACTCAAACGGCGATAGAAGCTTCCGGGTTTACACAAATTCTTTCGGCAGGTTCAAAGATTTCGTTTGAGAAGGCACCAATGGACACAGCAACCCCGCGACCTCCCCCACCGCTTCAGGAAGTTACCGAAAACGAAAGCGATGATACTCTGCTCGACACCGCTAAGTTCCTCTCATGAGGAATAGAACGCGCGGAAATCGGCTTGTGCTGGGTAGGGCTCTGAGAGAGCTCTGAGAGCTTTGAGGACTGGTAAATGGACCCCTAGCATAGTTGCACTAGCGGTTTTCTGAATAAAGCTTTGGACTCTCCGGACTAGGATACTGAGATCGAGCTTGAATCCTGCGACGAAACTGATGGTGGAGTGCCTGAGCATAGGTTGGTCGCTCGAATAAGTGCAATCCGGCAACAGCCAATGGTGGTGGTGGTGGTGGTGGTGGCGGGCATGGAGATAGCGCACACCCCCGCAGCCGAACAAGGTCCAACAATGCAGGGACGACTTGCAGGAAGAGGTTTAACTACGTTTTGAATTGTGTAGCTACACTGCATAAGACGAATTCTGAGGCTAAGGGGGCTACTTCGATACTTGTGGAGAATAAGGATAGCTACATACTTAATAAATGTGGTGCTGAGAAGGGGTTCTTTGCCGAGAGGTTCTGCGATGACATAGTGGTTGATCCGGTCGTCCTGGCGAACTTTGAGTTTTTCTCATCCATGTTTTGCAGTTTCGAGATGTTTGTCAGGGATCGGTATCCAATCAAACGGAATGGCTGGAAGGATCTTAGTAGCCTCGAAGGAGGAAATCTTGGGAGGCGTAAGCCTTCCTGATCGAGAACCGACTCATATGGGAGGGGTATTTGAAGATGCAGCTTTTGACCTAGTACTGGAATGAGTTTTATTGTCTGGTTAGCTTGTTGAGGGCGCATGAGACGACTATGATGGAAGAATTTAAACACTCAGGCGAGATCAGTGTTGGCGGGGCTAAGTAGGATATCATTGAGAAAGTGGCCCCGGCTAATACCGTTGCTATGAATATTGAGGAAGAGGTGCAATCACGGGTCATAGCCATGGCTTTAGCGGTGGCCTATGCGTCGTCTAACGAGGTGTATAGTACGCTCTCAATGAAGCGCTGGTGCGGGACATCAGGATCCAATGGTATCATGACGGATCGGTGATTTCTAGGCCGCTATTGGTGTTGGAAGTTGAACCCTTGTTTCTGACAACTTGTGAAGTCATGGTATGCCTTCTGCAAAGCATTCTATCATGACCGAGTCGTCCACTGACATTTCCGCTGGGATAGTGCCTTCCTCCGCAGGAATAATGGGGGCCATCGGTCCTACGAGCGCAATCCCCAATCTCACGGACAACAGCGCTAGCAAGGAACTAGTACCGGCGACTCCCTCCCATGCTACAGACAAAGAGAGGCAGACGACATCTAATACTACCTCTGCCAGTGTTAAAGCACCCGACACCACCTTCTGAGTGCCCGAACACCACCATACCCCTTCGCGTTGTACCTGTTGGCCTGTATGCGGGCTTTGTAATTCGAGGACTGTCACAGTTGGTGGCCAGAGTTGGTCGCATTGTTCCTTCTTCAGAGTGTTAGTACCCCCAGGAATCTGGAGATGGGAAGGGGGACAAACGTAAGTGTCCATTTCCTCTAGAGCTGTGTAATTTAGTTTCTCAATGGATCGCGCTTTCATCTCCATTCGGCGCTTTTCAGCCATTACGAACAAATTGCGGAGTATGTGGGATTGCTTTTCTATGTGTTGTAACGAGAGGGCTGCGTTTGATTCTAGCCGGCTTCGGCACTTCTATAGGGGTTTGAATCAGCTTCCTCAAGTTGTTGACGACGCGGGGGTGGGAGTTGGAATGAGGGGCGTTGCTTGAGATCCGGAGGGTGTAGGAGGGGGAGGGAGAGGATGGCCCTGCACTTTTATCCTCAACAACAGGCTCCACTGCGAGGCTTGTGGCCGGAGAAATAGGTTCCCTGAGAGTTATCCTGTAAGGAAAAGCCACGCAGAGGTTCTTGATAGGAAGTGTTGGTAGGATTGGACAGCGGTGGAGGGTTTGCAATATGCTCGGTGGCTGGACGACAGCTGTAGGTATAGGATTGATGTAGATGGCTGGTTTTAATCTGTAATTTCCCCCTCTGTCCATTAACTTAGCGATATTCACAGGAGCTGGAAGGGGGGATTGAGTTACCGGGTGGATAATATGCCACAGCCACAGCCATTGCGGTCGGCGATGCTTCCCCAGCTAACCCTAATCACTCAAGCATGCAACCCAGGCCTGGTATCAGCAACGTTTGTATAATCGGTGTAATGCGATAACGCCAGCATTGAACACTAACTCAGGAGAAACTTGCGGTTGTAATAAGTGTAGAGGGTGACCGCAGGACAATCAGAGGTCCCTAGGGATTCTATAAAGGAAAGGGGTTCACTAGTCTGGGGTGGCAGGGATGTAGTTCTTATGAGCTTTTCCGATGCTAGCTTTTTTTGTTTTTTGGCGTTTGTGCTAGCATTGCGGATTATACAAGTGGGGTTGATGGCGTGCATATCTAACTGCCGCCACTTACGGAGGCAGAACACCTTGAGCGTATATTGGGGCAAATCCTCTCGTGGATAGATCAGTGGCTTGTGGAGGATAGTGGAGGACTTGTACTAGACGAAGGAGAGGATACAATAAGACTTGTTTTCACCACTTTTTCCACTAGTTGGATGAGGTTTATTGCAGTGAAAATGTTGTTCCAGGAGAAGTTTGTTATGGCTGCAGGCGGGAAGGATGGAGTGGCCCCATGCTCTCGGGGCAGTAGGGGGTTAGGATCATTTTGCTTGAGCTGGAATTTAAGAGTTAGTGCGGGGCAAGCTTCATCCGGCGAGGAGTCTAGGTAGGAGTTATTCGGGTTAGTTGGCGGGTTGGATTCTGGCTTGGGGTGGGAGGAGTGGAGATTGTAGGAGTTGAAGCAGGACATGTCCTTGCGGTTCGTCTTAGTGGCTACGGATTGAATGATATCCTGTTGTTTGAGATCCTGAGGATGAGGGAGTTAGAATCCAGGATGAGCTGCGTCAGGTCCTCGAATTTGAGCACCTCTGTTAAAAGGTCTCTAATTCGTTCATATTTCCATACCAGCGAGGAGAGTCGAAACTTACGAGAAACCCGAAACCATTTCAACATTTCCACCAAGATGACACTGACGGCTTTGCTGGTGATTTCCTCTGAGGATGTGCCTTGTCCGACCTTCTCTTCTAATCGGCTTTGCGCTCCACATGTTTCTTTTCACACTACTTCTCTTGCTCCTTTTCACATTTTTGCCCTGTCTCTCTCCCTCTCCCAATAATTTGGCGACTGCTCTGATCCCTTCTCGTTAATAGTGTTTAGTTCCCCCTATTTAATGCCCCCTTTGCATGACTCACCCCAGGAACCGCCCTTCCAAACGTATTCCAAGAACTCCTGATCGAGGCCCCGACATAGGAAACTCTCCCAGTAGCTGTGTCAATGGTTACTGGCCCTCTCTGACCATTAGCTTCGCTGTCAATATATTTATTAGTTCCATGCGGTTTCCTGACCAATTTACAGACATCTTGCTTACCTTTTTTATCTACAGACAGAACCTGTTGGCTACGGTGGGGGCGGTGGTAGCGGCAGTTGCATGGGGGGTACATTGAGATTTGCCTCTATAACTTTCAGCAGTACAATCAAAAATCCTTGTAGCTGAGGCAATTCGGCTCTCCCCAGCAAAGTGTTGGTAATAGATACCAGGAAAGAAAATAGAGACAAGTGTTTAGAGGTCGGACAAACATAAAACTCTTCTACTGACTCCATCCGCCTCTCCCTCCACCACCGGTCCCTTCCTTTGACCTCCTTCCTCTCCTTCACCATCTCTTCGTCGACATCCTATCGCTTTTGGAATTTCGGAAATGCATCCCGCTCATCCAACAACAAATGCTTCATTGCCAATGTAGATCTTACTCTCCCAGAAAATGAATCTCCAGCCTCCTTGATGCCTGTGGGGAGAACACTGCGGCCTTCTGCTCAAGAAAAAGACGCCGTCCTCCTTCTAGCAACACTGTCCAGTAAACTTCTTGTCTACATCGGGTGCAGTGTTCCCAACCGTCCGGGGGCACGGCGGGGACGGTTGAGGACTGCCGGGGACTGTTGAAGAAGACGGGGAATGGTGGGGGACGGCGGGGCACTGCAGGGGACAGCACGAGTGATGTCTCATGATGTAAACAGAATCCCTTTGGAGGTGTAGGATTTCAACTTGGCTAGTACCGGAGGTCCAAGCGCTAGGACTATAGTCCCCTATAATCCATCTGGTCTTCACCTTCCTGGGTGTAGTCTGTCCTAGCACCCCGAAAAGACGGCTGGGAACACTGATTGTCCGTAGATAGCCAAATCTCGAGTTCACCATTGGAGTTTTCGTAGGTGAAGCAAAAATAATTTTCAGGAATAGTGCAAGAGTTCGATTTTAGGGATAACCCACTTTTAAAAGGTGAGCGTTAGCTTTTCAAAGATGAAAAAGATAAGAGTGTGTGTATTTAGGTGATGGGGGGTTAATTTTGAGAATAAGAGTTGGTAGAGGATAAGAGTTGATGGATGAAATAAAAATTGAGAGGGAAGAACGAGTGCAGGTGGGATCCCCCTTATTATACGATACTCGAAAAGCTGAGGTGTCTGGGTATGTGCTCATACAAACTGTTCCCATGTTATAGTGAATTACCGTAAAAACTCATGTTATCTACCCGCTCCGCCTAGTTTCTAAACTTCATCAAGACCTGCATTAGCCCACTATAGATTTGGTTTAACAAATTGACAAAATTGTGAATGCCTGTTAGGGAGATCCAACACACTCAGCACAGTTGGGCTTGATCGTATGAGGAAAACGCTAATCCTTCTTGAGGGGTTCTTGTCCGTGGGTACGAAGATTGGGTGCCTGGTGGAGATATTGGATAACAACGATAGGTACGATAGGTACGATACGAGCCTGTCGACGAAAATCATGGGTAACTCAACAAATACAAACCGGCTTACTACTGAACCCTTCTACGAGAATTGGTTCCGTCACCATGTTTCGATACATCTAGAAAGCGATTCCTCGCATCTAGAGAATGCATGCAGCGATAAAACACACCCCTTGCATCATAACTACATGAATAGACCAGTACAGCTATCAAGACATTTCTGACTAGTAGATACCGTTCCAGATAAAAACTAACAGAAGTAGAAATGTAAGAGATAAAGAGAAATAGACAAACTGCATTGTCCAAAGGCAGTATCATTGGTTATCGGTGATTAATCGCATAACTCTAAGAAAGAATACATAGTACTACGGGCCCGAATGAGCACCCAAACTTCCTCCCATATAATTGAGAACCCCGCCTCAAGCAAAGAATCAAAGAGGAAACCCCAACCTAAAACGCCAATAATGCACAATTCTAGGCTCGAAAACGCCACGCCCCAATCCGTGTTCCTAGTCAACTCGCTTTGCAGCACTCCCCCACCCCTCCCTCAGCACCTCCTCGGTTTGCTCCATCCTAAGACCCTTCATCTCCGGGTACCTCCACCATACCGCTAGAGTCTCAGCCACACACTGGCACACCAGAGCATAAAAGACAAATAAGCCGGCAGCCCCCCATACACCAACTCCACCGCAGGGCACGCCAACGATGAGGTTTAGTATCCAGTTTGTCGCTGTGGCCATACCTGTGCCGGGGCCGCCATTCCCATGGGGAAGAACTTGGACTGAACAACCAACGGGATTGCGCCGATACCTAGCGTATACGAAGCAACGTATACCGCCATAAAGAGGATTAGGAACGGTGACCAGAGGTCTGTCGTGGATGTGGCGTTTGGGGAGGTGCCGATGTCGGGGGCTAGCATAGGGAGGTGGGAGAATATGAGGGCGCAAAGGAGGAGACCCATAGCCATACCCAGGATTGAGAGCAAAAGGATTCGGCGTCAGCCAAGGCGGTCGATGAGATTAAAGGCTACTGCTATGGCAGCCATATTTGTACCTGCGATTACCATGGCTGTTGTGGTCAGATTTTTGAACCCGACCATGGAAAATATAGTTGTGGAAAAGTACATTAACGAGTTAAAACCGCGGGCTTGCTGAAGGCCTGTAAAGACAACTTCTGGTCAGTGAGCGACAGTTCCTGCCGATGCTGAAGAGAAGTTTGAATTTCTCGGTAAGGGTATTGGAGGCACCCGCTGACGCCCACGCTCCCACCCCTGTGAGTACCCGGTCTACCTCTCGAGCCGTGAGGTTTCCGTAGAGCTTCGCGATCACCTTTGCAGCTTCATTGCGCCCTGCGCTGTGAGTGTTGCAGCCGCCGGGGTGTCTCGGGCACGAATATCATTATGATGGCCTGTAGGCTAGCTGGCAGCCCCTCAAGCCCGAGCATGTACCTCCAGCTGGCTTCCTGAGAAAGCATGGGTGGGGATAGGATGATCCCCAATGCATAAGCAATTAGCTGTCCGAATGTGACGAATAACACGTTTATAATGACAAGTCTCCCACGGTGCGATGGCGGAGATAATTCCGATATGTAAAGCGGGACAATCAAGCTCCCCACACCAACTCCCAACCCCACGACAGCCCTGCCAACGACCATCGCAACGACACTGTTCGAGAACGTTTGCCAAGCGGCTCCCACAACGAATAGCACGTCGGTAACCCAGATGGCGTCTCTATGCCCCATGTAATCCACCAGCAAACCAGCCAATAATCTGCGGATCAGAGCTCTAAGGGAGGTTGACGAGGTAATGGGTGACTTATCCCACCATGTAACCGGATGTTCGAGAGAAGATAATGATGGCGCAAGGTGTAGGAGTGCAGCGGAAATAGATGCGGTGTCGTCTATCAAACTTGTTCAAAAAAGAGCTCCCCGCCGGGAAGCCCACTAACTTGGGGGCAAAAGCTTCAGGGAAATAAAGACAAAATGGGGGGGATATTCAAATGGAAGCCCACTGAGACCGGTACTCACGGTGAGTAGCCGGAGCCAGAGCCCGACCTTGTCACTATCTTCAGGATCCTTCCCCCCGTTGCAGCCATCGTCCCCGATCGGTGGTCCGGCGGAAGATGGAAAGGTGGTGAGGTGTTCTTCGCCTTCTTCATATGCACCGTCCTCCGTCGTGGTTCTGTAGCCGGTAGCCATGGTTGTTGAGTGGGGCTTGTTTGAGGTGTGAAAGCAGATGTCTGCGGCAGTTTAAAGAAGATCAGGGGTCAAGGTGGAGCTTTCTCTCACGTGCCAACGGATGAACAAGGGTCCTGCGGAAGTAACCGAATATCGTACCGGTATCAGATATCGGTACGGTGCAAAGTGCCTAAAGGCGGGGTCCTCCGGTGAAACAGGAATTCCGTGGCAACCGATCGGAGTTGAGCCCAGAATTGCCAAGACAACTATGACATAATGCAACTGTGGGCAACAGCAGAAAGGTGAATAAAGCAGAAATATATTATGCTCATAACTTGATTTCCATTAATTAATTTTACACCTTAGTCATCTATCCCCTTCAGTATTTTTCAGTCTGCTCCTATGTACATTCTATCACATGTTTCACTCTCACCAAGACTTTTCACTTTTTAAACTTGAACTACTTTTTCCTATGATTTTCAATTAAAAAAAAAAACCACAGGCCTCTTCTCCTCTTGAATATCTTCCTCACTGAGGCTTTTTTTATTCCTTATTGTGGTTGACTAGTTCAATATAGGGTTTGCCTGTTTTGAGGACCCAGTTTTACTCACTTTGTACTATAGACGTTTTCTCCACGTGCATCTGAAATAAAAGCCCTGGAATATTTCGTCCTCACCTAACTACCTCACTCCATCCCACCACCAACGATATTCAAGGCAGTAGGTAAAAACTACTGCAACGACTCTTTCACGTTCTCCATTTTCATTTATCTCTGTGCTATGGCCGCTTCATCAAGATGTCACTCCACCGGATCTCTCAAGAATTGTGTTTGATGTTTGCCCCTTCTTCTCCTAGGATTCATTGGAGATCAATTTATCTTCGCCCTCACCTTGGGCACAGCCAACCTAGGTCCTTCATTAAACTTTAGCTTACTTCTATTGTCAAATGTATTGGCAGCCCAGTAGGTATTCATGTCAACTGCAAGTGTAGTCTATAAGTACTAATTATATGACTAAATAGAAGTACAGGTATTTGACTGATGATAGTAATTCGGAACTGAATGATGTAGCTGATAAAGCTACCAAGTCAGAGAAGGTAATATTTGCTATCATACAAGTATCTCTATTGTCAGAAAAGGTCCTGCCAGGTGAGCCCAACTTAGAGTACTGCAAAATCTTGTCAAATCTACAATCTCCATCAGCTTCTACCATCTGGGTTCTTGGTCAAAGGTCTTGAAGCAGGATTAGCAATTTCCTAACAGAGTATAGTCCGAGTTATTCTGTTTTATCAGATCTTGCTAACCTGGGAGGCTAAACCTATTGTAGCCTGATGTCTCGATATACAGGAACATGCGTAACTGCTCGGAGATCTTAGATTTCCTAAGATTTTATAGTACTTGGAGTTGAAAAAAATGGACAAGGCTTTTTTTAACCTAAGAAGTAGTTGGAGTTATCAATATGTTAACGGTTGTCTAGTCTTCTGATACTGGAATTGATGAAGATAGATTTGCCAAATTGAGAGCAGGATTGCAGAGCGGGTTGAAAGAGGGTTTGGACCACAGTTTAGCCATGACCAATAATGGAATTAAGGATATTCGTTCTAGGATTGAATGAATTGTTGGTAGCTTTTCAATGAGGTGTATTGTTATTACATACTGTTGCATAACCCAGAGCTAACTACTTGCCTAGGTGATATTGCAAATTGTTTTCTATGACGGGTATGTTGAGGAAAAGCTACTAGCTAAGATTCAAGAGTATAAGGGTAAGGCTGTTATGAGAGAGGAAAGGCTGGTCACGAAAATTCAGCAGTTGGAAATGAGGGTTACCACAATCGTGGAGAATGCTTTTTTTCAACTCAAGCTTGAGTTGATTAATAAGTGATTGGAAAAACACTTGCCTGAAAAGAGGAAGTAGCTTTAGGTGGAGTTTGGATGAAGTTACTATTTTTAGAAGGGGAATTGGCTGCTCCTTTTTTCAGAATTGGCTAGTAGTCAGCTTAAGATTGTGGTGTATATATACAAAGCTATTAATAAGAAAAGATGACAATGTCTGGTTTTCAATTGCCATCATCTAGCTACACCAGAACCACATCCGAACAACACTACCAGCTCGCTACAAATCTTACCGAGAATTAATCTCCCAAACCTCAGTTCCAATCACCCCAAAAAGCATTACCTTCTTTTTCTTTGAGTTGCTTTTCTATTTGTTTTAAGGTACAACCATCATATCAGCTCGCACTACTTAGACAAAAAACCTGCAACTATAGTCCATCCCATATCTGTCCGACTGAAACCCGCTGACCCTGCCCAACCCGTAAACCACTTTGAGTAAATGGAGAAACCATGCTCAGTACTATAGGTAGAAATAACAAAAACAACTATATACTGGCTTGAAAACAATGAACCAATAACCTTCTCAGATGTGCAACCAAAAAGAAAAGAACCCCTGACTATTAACAAACAAACTTACTAAACAAGAAAAACATCAAGCCTATCTAGAAAGAAAGAAAAAAACCCTTAGCCAAAAGTGTAGGCGATCGACCTGCAGCCCAGTGATGAAAACCACGCCTCTGGGGAGTGGGAGCGAGTGGGGAGCTAGCAGGCCAAAGCAGTTGTTGGACAGAGCCACTGGCATACATGAGAGGTAAATGTATGTAGGCTATATAGATTGAGCAGCCAAGGCAAGCATGTGTCTAAGAGGGAGATTGGTAACAGAGCTAGCACTTATGAGACTGTGTGGCAGGACGAAGTCGATTGCAACTTGAAGGTCTACCAGAAGGACAGAGGGGGGGGTGTGGCATATCCCTGAGGGAATAGTGGCGGATGGTATGAAACCCCTATACACAAGCAGAGACAACCACCCATGCAGCCATGATTATTATGCCAGGCAATCAGAAGGGTACAGAGGCTAGAAGGTGAGTTGACAGAGGCTTTGCTGAAGTATTGAAGTAGTAGGGTACCAGTTGACATAACAGAGAGGTAGAAGAGTAGAAGAGAGAGTAACGATGAGAAGTACAAATGCAACTAACCAATACAGGATCAGAACTTTTCGAATACCGGCCATACTGAAACCTTCCTCTGGAGGGGGTGCAATACCAGAGAGCCGAGCCCTCAGGGCAACTACTTCACTGATAACTTGAGACTAGCCGCTGTGGGCTGGGAGGTTGCAACCATACCCGACTGTTGAAGTATGCTAAGTCAGAGCCATGAAGCAAGTGTCGGGAAGAGGATGAGAGATTAACTGTAACCCTATAGGTAAAGATTGCCTGTTGACAGTGCCACCAGAATAGGGGAAAGGGGAGGGGCAGATGGGTGAAGCTTTACTCTTTTAGGCAATGTAGCTATCAGAAAAGGGGAGAGTGAACCAACCGATCATGATTTCTCATAGTGTTGGGGTTTCAATCGCTGGAGATGTAACTTTTCGTTATTGCTTTCGGTACACTGAAAGGTGTAAGAAATCATCCTAAGTTATGCACTTGAAATCCCCGCCAAAGTGTGGCCTACCTGGATTCATCTACTGCAGGCTCCGAACTGTTATTAGATAAAACTCTTTACTATATCACTAAGGTTGTGAAGTTTGTGGTGGCTACTCAGTATCGTGGCGAACTGAAGAGGGAACTATCTTATCAAGTATATTGAAAACTCGGTCTGTTGAGGTCTGCCCTCTCAGAGTCTAACAGATGCAGCTTTTAAATACATGGCCAGCTTTTCCAAAGCCTTACTCCTAAAAGTACAGGCTGAATCGTAAAACAACTATAGTATCAAATCGATACCATAAAACAATACATAAAACATTAATGGTATCAGAACGATCCCTTGAAACAAAACTTCTAATAGCAGTAGTCTCAAAATGATATCTTAGAACATAATCAGGGACAGGCACAACCTCATATGCTGAAACCAAACATAAAACAAACTATGTATTAAAATAATACTTCCTACATTACAAGGCCACAGTCCTGGGGCTTATATCATCCAACACTTCCGCTCCACCTCCAGCAGTTGAAATCACAACACTACGAGAAATGACAGTGAGCATGTCTCCTACCTCTTGTCCCTTTTGATGACTCTTTTGCCTAGGGTTCGATGCACCTGCCTCTTCCCCCCCTTTTTCTGTAGTCTCTGGTCTTACCTCCCACGAGGTTCTTAATTCCAGCTTTGTTTAAGCACACTTGCGTTAATGTTTCTCCCTGTACTGGGTACATCGTGACACCTCTCGCTTAGGAATTTGCCTAGCTGGCAACCCTCCTTCCATCGTCAACACATGGTCGCTAGCTTCGTGCTATCGGTAAAGTAGTTGCCCTAGTGGCTCGGCTCTCTGATATTGCACTCTCTCCTGCATTTCTCAGTCGGTACGGTTCATATTCGAAAAACTGTGACCTTGTCTGTGTCCTCTGTGTTTGTACTTCTTGGTTTCTGGCGAGCCTTCTTCCTTCCGCTTCCCACGTTTGGATCCACTTGCACTGTACTACTACACACTCCTTGGCTGGCACCTTTACTGCCCCCTCAGCTGGCATCTTATCTGCCCCTTTCCCATAGCTGGTGGCTTCACAGCTGAGTGGCTCTTCTCGCTGGATGGCTTCAGTCCCCTACCTTGCTCCGCTCTCTGATTACACTCTACGGTCGCAACAACGCCTCCAGTTTTGGAGATTCATGGTATTGCACTAGTACCTCCTTGGACCATCCCAATATGGGAGGAGTCACCCTCTCCTGGCTGGTTTCCCCCTATGAGCTTTCATCAGCCTTCTACCTGGTCCCAGGCTCAGACAACTATTAGTTTATTCCTCGTTTTGGCGCACCAGTGTGGCCAATCTAGACCTTTCATTTGTTCTGAATAGCCTGACGAAGGGTTTGGGTCTCTCTCCTGTACCTTTCTATGATTTGTTTCCTTATGTGTCTGAAGGAACATATTGCTCCATCAGCAAAGAAAAAAGCATACACCCGGACGCACACTGTGCTCCCTGTGCGTCCGGCGGTCCAGGCGCATAGAACGTAAACTCGCGTTCTGGGTGTGCGGTCTTTTATTGGGTGCTTGTGGACAGGGGTCCATGCCGCCCGGACGCACCAGACGCAACCAAGGACTCAGAAGGTACCCGACGCAGAAAGGCTCTCCGGAGGCAAAAAGGTTCTCCGGATGCAACCCGATAGGATAGAACATTAGTGGAAGTACTCAGGTGTAACTAGCTATCATCAGATACCTCCTAAGTCAACAACTCTACCTTTGAGGACTTTGAATAAGTTAGTGAAAACTGTGGAGAATATCCAAATTGTCCGGAAAGATCCATGCAGTATTACTCATGTTTACTTATTTGAGTCATTTAGATAGTAAAATAGGCATATATTTATTAAAGCTAGTCTAGAAAACAGTAGCACTCAGTAGCTAACAATTTGAAAGTACTTGCACGGGGAACTCAAGTACAAAGGTTGCGATAGCATTTGAACCAGCGGTCGGACAGCGTCGGGACAGGGTGCGTTGGAATCCGCCGGTCGAGGGGAATCGAGTGGGATAGGTTTCGAAGCGTCCGCATGGCTATAGAGGTCACCAGAATGAAAGAGGCAGATACCTCAGCAGGCAGATGGCCGCCAGAGTAGGGAAGGGTCTCATTGGAGTCCACTCGCCGAGGGGAATCGAATAGTATAGGCCTCGAAGCTTCCGCATGCCTGTAGCACCCAGTAGCCAACAATTTGAAAGTACTTGCCCGGGGAACTCAAGTACAAAAGTATGTATAGCCATTCAGCCAGTGGTCGGGCAGCATCGGGACAGGGTGGGTTGGAATCCGCTGGTCGAGGGGAATCGAATGGTGTAGGTTTCGAAGCGTCGGCATGGCTATAGCGGTCACAAGAATGAAAAAGGCGATACCTCAGCGGGCAGATGTCCGCCAGAGTCAGGAATGGTCTCATTGGAGTCTCGCCCGCCGAGGGGAGTTGAATGATATAGGTTTCGAAGCATCTGCATGGCTATAGAGGTCAGCAGGGTGAAAAAGGCAGATACCTCAGCGGGCAGATGTCCGCCAGAGTCAGGAAGCGTCTCATTGGAGGCCGCTCGCTGAGGGGAATCGAATGGTATAGGCCTCGAAGCGTCCGCATGCCTGTAGCACCCAGTAGGCAACAATTTGAAAGTACTTGCCCGGGGAACTCAAGTACAAAGGTATGCATAGCCATTCTGCCAGTGGTCGGATAGCATCAGGACAGGGGGCGTTGGAATCCGCTGGTCGAGGGGAATCGAATGGTATAGGTTTCGAAGCGTGCGCATGGCTATAGAGGTCAGCAGGATGAAAAAGGCAGATATCTCAGGGGGCAGATGTCCGGCAGAGTTAGGAAGGGTGTCATTGGAGTCCGCTCGCCGCGGGGAATCGAATGGTATAGGTCTCTCAGTGTCCGCATGCCTGTAGCACCCAGTAGCCGCCAATTAGAGAGTACTTGCCCGGGGAACTCAAGTACAAAGGTTTTGATAACATGTTAACCAGCGCTTGGACAGCGTCGGGACAGGGTGCGTTGAAATCCGCTAGTCGACGGGAATCGAATGGTATAGGTTTCGAAGCGTCCGCATGGCTATAGAGGTTACCAGAATGAAAAAGGCAGATACCTCAGCGGGCAGATGTCCGCCAGAGTCGGGAAGGGTCTCATTGGAGTCCGCTCGCCGAGGGGAATCGAATGGTATAGGTCGCCAAGTGTCCACATGGCTATAGCACCCAGTAGCCGCCAATTAGAAAGTACTTGCCCGGGGAACTCAAGTACAAAGGTTTTGATCACATTTTAACCCGCCGTCGGATAGCGTCGGGACAGGGTGCGTTGGAATCCCCCGGTCGAGGGGAATCGAATGGTATAGGTTTCGAAGCGTCCGCATGGCTATAGAGGTTACCAGAATGAAAAAGGCAGATACCTCAGCGGGCAGATGTCTGCCAGAGTCGGGAAGGCTCTCATTGGAGTCCGCTCGCCGAGGGGAATCGAATGGTATAGGTCGCCAAGTGTCCACATGGCTAGAGCACCCAGTAGCCGCCAATTTGAAAGTACTTGCCCGGGGAACTCAAGTACAAAGATTTCGATAACATTTCAACCAGCGGTCGGACAGCGTCGGGACAGGGTGCGTTGGAATCCGCAGGTCGAGAGGAACCGAGTGGTATAGGTTTTGAAGTGTCCGCATGGCTATAGAGGTTAGCAGAATAAAGAAGGCAGATACCTGAGCTGGCAGATGTCCGCCAGAGTCGGGAAGGGTCTCATTGGAGTCCGCTCGCGGAGGGGAATCGAATGGTATAGGCCTCGAAGCGTCCGCATGCCTGTAGCACCCAGTAGCCAACAATTTGAAAGTACGTGCCCGGGGAACTCAAGTACAAAAGTATGCATAGCCATTCAGCCAGTGGTCGGACAGCGTCGGGACAGGGTGCGTTGGAATCCGCCGGTCGAGGGGAATCGAATAGTATTGGTTTCGAAGCGTCCGCATGGCAATAGAGGTCAGCAGGATGAAAAGGGCAGATATCTCAGGGAGCAGATGTCTGCCAGAGTCCAGAAGGGTCTCATTGGAGTCTGGTCGCCGAGGGGAATCGAATCGTATAGGTCTCGAAGCGTCCCCAGGCCTGTAGCACCCAGTAGCCAACAATTTGAAAGTACTTGCCTGGGGAACTCAAGTACAAAAGTATGGATAGCCATTCAGCCAGTGCTCTGACAGCATTGGGACAGGGTGCCTTGGAATCCGCCTGCCTAGGGGAATCGAATAGTATAGGTTTCGAAGCGTCCGCATGGCTATAGAGGTCAGCAGAATGAAAAAGGCAGATACCTCAGGGGGCAGATGTCCGCCAGAGTCAGGAAGGGTCTCATTGGAGTCTGCTCGCCGAGGGGAGTTGAATGGTATAGGTTTCGAAGCGTCCGCATGGCTATAGAGGTCAGCAGGAAGAAAAAGGCGGATACCTTACCAGGCACTGGCCGATGTCCGCTAGAGTCTGCCAGGGCCTTGTTGCAATCCGGTAGAGTCTGCCCCCGCCCCAGTGCAATCCCGTAGAGTCCGGAAGGGCCTCATTGGAATCCGCTACAGTCAGGAAAGGCCTCATTGGAATCCGCTCGCTTAGGAGTAATAAATAGTGTCAACCTGGATGGATGAGCATGCCCCTCTCCGAAGGTTGATAACATTCAATAGGTCAACTCATTCGATCATGAAGCCTAATACAAGGTGGGAAGAACTTAGAAACGTTTTGCGAGAGTTGTTAGCAGTGATCAAATAAGGGGTATGTTTTGGGTCGTTACCGGGACGATAGATGGTTAGTCATCCTATATTTAGCTCCTTTTTCGCCTGAACAGCCTTTACCCGGTGATAAAGTAGTCTGTTGTATGTAGAGGCCATCACGGGCAGGGAGAGTTCCACAATGCAGAGCCCTATGGGTCACTTACCCTGGGTTTCTTCGGGATATTAGGGAGTGAAATGGACCATCCAGGTGCACTGGGCGGACAGGATGCGGGTTGTATTGCACCCAACGGACTAGGATGCAACCATTGTGCTGGGGCCATCTGAGGGCGGGCTGGGCGGACAGGATGC
>Ga0307509_10001401_pt1 | contig 40802 bp, 33 predicted proteins | sample 10_EM_MG_FD_202245 | JGI IMG/M metagenome (GOLD analysis project Ga0307509, IMG submission 202245) | Populus trichocarpa ectomycorrhiza microbial communities from riparian zone in the Pacific Northwest, United States - 10_EM | ecosystem: Host-associated > Plants > Roots > Unclassified | place...
ACGCGAGGACCGCTCGGCCTCGTCGGCGCGCGAGGGCGTCGAGCTCGGCGAACTGCTCGTCGGTCACGCCGGAGCTGCCGACCACCACGTGAACATCGTGCTCGAGCGCGGTCCGGATGTTCGCCGCGGCTGTCTCCGCCCGGGTGTACTCGACGAACACATCGCACGGATGTGCGAGCGCCGCGGATGCCGTCGGATAGATCGGCGCATCGAGCCGGTCCTCGCCGAGCACGGCGCCGAGGTCCTCGCCGGCGCGCTTCCTCGCGACCGCGCTCACGAGCCGCACGTCGTCGGTCGCGGCCATGCCGCGTGCGAGCTCTGAGCCCGCCCACCCGGTCGCTCCGGCGAGACACACGTTGATCGTCATCGCAGCGGCTTACCGTATGGCGCGACCGTTGTCTTGCCGCAACGGTCCGCAGCGATCGCGAGTTGCTGGAGCCGGTCACGAACGCGTCGGGCTGCGAGCGATCGGCCTGTGGTCGCCAGCTCGTCCGCCGCGGCCGTGGTTAGGCGGCTATCCGAGGCGCGGCAACCGAGCGAAGCTCGCCGGATGCTCGAACAGTCGCGGTACCGGATCGAGAACGGCGAGCCCTGCATCGACATCAAGCTCAACTCGATCGAGCAGATGTTCGACAACCGCGATCCGGCGCCGTTTCGGGACCGCGACCTGGATCCGGACCTGGCCGAGTATCTGCTCGATGCCGGGGAGGATCTCGCAGGTGAGCAGCGTGTTCGCGTCGTGTTCTGGGTCGACAAGCCGTGCGCGCTGACCGAGGTCGAGCAGGCGGTGCATGCGCATTTTGATGACGTGATCTCGCGGATTCGCCGGACGCGTCGGCGACGCCGACGGACCGGCCAGGTCACGCTCGTGCTGGCGCTGATCGTCGTGGTCGCGCTGCTGGCGCTGTCGCAGGTGATCTCGAATCTGGTGCCGGGTTCGCTCGGTACCGGGCTCAAGGAGGGGTTGGTGATCTCGAGCTGGGTCGCGATGTGGCGGCCGGTCGAGACGCTGATCTACGACTGGATCCCGATCCGGCACGAACGAAGGGTCGCGGAGAAGTTGCTGGAGGCGCCCATCGAGGTCCGCACCGGGAAGCTGCCTGCGGGTGAGCCGGGGCGTTCGCAGACCGCCAAGCCGTAGCGCGCGCAGCGAGGACACGGGCCGTAACGGCGCAGGAGGACGCGGAAATACGCGTGGCTGGGCGCAACGGGGACGGGGGGGCGCGGGCGGTGCGGGCCAGCGAGCAAGCCATCGACAGCTATGGTGGAATCGCCCGCATGGATGACCTCGCGCTCGACGCGCTGGCGCAACAGCTGTCGACGGTGGGCGGTGTGGTTGCGGTCGTGCTCGGGGGCAGCCGGGCGCGTGGCACGCACCGTCCAGACTCGGACATCGATCTGGGCCTGTACTACCGGGGTGAGCTCGACGTCGAGGCGCTGCGTGGCCTCGCGGCGGCCCGGTCGGACGCGCCGGTGGAGATCACGCAGCCGGGCGGCTGGGGACCGTGGGTGAACGGCGGCGGCTGGTTGACGATTGGCGGCGAACGTGTCGACTGGATCTATCGCGATCTCGATCGCGTGGGTCGCGTGTGGAATGACTGTCAGGCCGGCCGTTACGAAGTGGGAGTGCAGGCGGGACACCCGCTGGGGTTCTACTCGCACATGTATGCTGGCGAGGTGGCGGTGTGTCGCGTGCTGGCAGATCCCATCGGCGAGCTGACCGAGTTGCAGGCGCGCGCGCGGCAGTACCCGACAGCGCTCGGCGAGGCGCTGGTCGCTGGGCTGTGGGAAGCCGAGTTTGTCGTGCACGGGGCCCGCTATGCTGCTGCAGGCGCGGACCCGGCCTACGCGGCGGGCTGCTTGTTCCGTGCGATCGGGGTCGCGTGTCATGCGCTGCACGGGCACGCGCGACAGTGGTTGATCAACGAGAAGGGCATGGTCGCGTCGGCGGGGTGGTTGGCGAGCGCGCCTCCCGGGTTCGCCGCTCGCGTGCACCGGATGTTCGCCGCGATCGGCGAGTCTCCTTCGCAGATCGCGCAGGTGGCGGCGAGCGCGACGGCGCTGATCGGCGAGGTGCACGCGGCCGTTCAGCGGTAGTAGCGATCGAGCGACACCGCTGACATCTCAGTTCGAGTACTCCACGTCCGTATCACTTTGCAGGATCGACACCGTGGTGCTGGTGATCGTCGCGGGGCTGGTCGCGGTCGCCATCGCCGTCTTGCCCAGCGCGCTGCACCGGGCGAACGCGCTGACCTGGCCAGAGGCGACGCGGAGCTCGAAGTGCACCGCCGTACCATTGTTCATGGTGTCGCTGACCAGCCAGGCGCCGTAGATCGCGTCGCTCGCCGCGCCGACGCGCTCGAGCGTCTGCTCGTCCGCCTGGCCCGGCTGGACGGTCAGCATCCGCCCGGCATCGCCGATCTCGTAGGTGAACGTGGCCGGCGCGATGTTCGCCGTGCAACTCAAGCGCGGAGACGTCGGGCCGCCGGTACCGCCCCCACCATCGTCACTCGAATCGTCGCTAGCGCAGCCCGTGAGCGCCGCCGCCGTGACCAGAACCACCGTCCAGAAAGTCCGTTTGAGCATGCTCATGGCGGCTGTAGACGCAGCCTCGCGGGCGACGTCGCGCCACCTGGCCAACATATCGCGGCCGACGTCGACGTGCGCCCCGGGAACCATCGCCGCCAAGGAATCGCAGGGCTCTTGAGGATTCGCCGTCGAGCGGTCGGAAATGGGGTGCATCGATGTGCGGCACCCGTGAACCATCGCGGGCCCGCGGCGGTCGCCCCCTGGCCGGCGCTGCTCTGCTATCGTCGCCGACATGGCGCCAAAAGCTCCACCCGCGGAACCGGAGGCAACGTTCGCCGAGGCCTGGAAGCGCGTCGACACGACGAAGCCACACTCTCCCCGGGTCTGGGACTATCTGCTGGGCGGCACGAACAACTATCCGGCGGATCGGGAAGCCGGCGACACGCTCCTGCGGCTGTTCCCCGCCTTTGCCCAGGTGGCCCGGCTCCAGCGCCGGTTCCTGGGCCGCGCGATCCGGTTCCTCGCGGGGAAGGCCGAGATCCGGCAGTTCCTGGATATCGGCGCAGGCTTGCCGACGGCGAGCAACACCCACGAAGTCGCACAAGCCATCGCGCCAGACGCCCGCGTCGTCTACGTGGACAACGATCCGCTGGTGCTGCTGCACGCGCGCTCCTTGCTCGCCGGCACTGGCGAGGGTGTCACCTCCTATGTCGACGCCGACGTCCGCATGCCGGAACGGATCCTGGAGGGCGCAGCGCAGGTGCTCGACCTCCGCCGGCCGGTGGGGCTGATCATGCTCAGCATCGTCGGTCAGCTGTCCGACGCCGACGATCCCAAGGGCATCGTCGATCGCCTGCTCGCCGGCCTCGCGCCCGGTAGCTACCTCGCGCTGAGCGATGGCACGAACGTCAACCCGGCACTCGTGGCCGCGGTCGACAGCTACAACGCGCGCGCAGCGTTTCCGTATCACCTGCGCAGGCCCGAAGCGATCGCCGCGCTGTTCGCTGGGCTCGATCTCGTCGAGCCTGGTTTCGTGCCGACGCCGCACTGGCCAGCGGGGATCGATGATCCGCAGGCGTCGGAGCTCCCGAGCGCGATGTGCGGCGTGGCCAGAAAGACCTGACCGACAGCCGGGGCGGTCCGCAGACCGCTACACGGCGCCGATGCTGCGCATCGCACCCGTCGCGCTCATCGTGCTCGGCATGCCCGTTCCTACGCCGCTGTGAGAAACAAGCCGGTGCTGGTGGGTAACAGCCTGCGGGCTGTTATGCCGATCCCCGCTCGGTTGTTGGGTTGCTATTGGGAGCCTTGGGGTTCGCGGGCGCGCTCGGGGTTGCGGCACCACTCGCTCCACGATCCGACGTAGAGCTTGGCGCCGTGGAGGCCGGCGCGCTCCAGCGCCAGCAGCGTGTGGCACGCGGTGACGCCCGAGCCGCAGTGGACGATCGTCTGCTCCGGCGAGATGCCGTCGAGCACGGTCGCGTAGAGCGCGCCTAGCTCGTCGGCGGTCTTGAACGTGCCGTCGGCGCGCAGGTTGTCGGCGAACGGCGCATTGCGGGCGCCGGGGATGTGGCCGGCGATCGGATCGAACGGCTCGCGTTCGCCGCGATAGCGAAACCCGGCGCGGACGTCGATCAGACGGCGAACGGCCGCGCTGCGGCTGCGCTCCACGTCGTCGATGTCGACGCGACCGCGGACCAGCTCGGTGGCGGGGTAGGGCGGCCGGGCGGCCGGCGCTGGCTCGTCGGCCGTCAGCGTTCCGCCAGCGGCGAGCAGCGCGGCCAGGCCACCGTCGACGACCTGGACGTCGCGGTGCCCCATCGCGGACAGCAGCCACCAGAACCGCGCGGCGGCGTTGGCCCCGTTCTGGTCGTCATAGGCAATCACGCGCGAGCTGGGCGTGATGCCCCATCGGCCCAGCGTGGCGGCGAAGTCGTGGACGCTCGGCAGCGGATGACGGCCGCCGTGCGCCGGATCGGGCGCGGGTGCCGCGAGGTCGCGCTCGAGCTGGGCGTGGCGCGCGCCGGGGAGGTGGCCTGTGCGATACGCGGCTGGGTCGACGCGGCAATCGACGAGCACGGCGTCGGGCAAGGCGGCGACCTCGCGTGCCGAGATGATGGGGTCGAGGGGCATGCCGACAGCCTACGCCAGGTTCATCCGCGTGGCAGACGGGGCGTACACGACCGGCGGACGCATGCTGGCTGCGCCGTCTTGCGGCCTGGGAGCCATGCCGGGAGTCCCAAGAGAGTCGCTCGCTCCGCGGAATCGGCGAACCGAGCGCAGGGGACGCGCGCCGGCTACAGCCGCCAGCCGCTGACCAGCGGCGACCGGCGGAGCTGCTCCCACTGATCGTCGGCCGGGCGGACCATGGGCGGGCAGACCTCGAGGATCGGAGGCAACGGCCGGGGCAGCGTCGGGACGGCGGCGTTGGGGTGGCGGAAGTCGAGCGCGTGGACGAGGTTCGTGATGTTCGAGTCCGGGGCGTCGCGCAGCGTGAGGTGCGGCAGGCGCCAGCGCCACTCGATCAGCTTGAGGATCGAGGTGTGGTCGAACAGATGGGAATCGACGCGCGGGCACAGGCCGGCGCGCGTCCATGGCGAGGCGACGATGACCGGCACGCGCATGCCGAGCAGCACGTTGCCGTCGTCGTCCGGCGGATCGACGTCGTTGGCGGCGACCGACCTGGGCGGCGCGACGTGGTCGAAGAACCCACCCCATTCGTCGTAGGTGATGACGAACACGGTGTTCGCCCAGTTGGGGCCACTGGCGACCGCGTGGAATGCTTCGCTGAGGAAGGCGTCGCCGGCCCGGATATCGGCGTGCGGATGATCGTCGCCCGAGGTGCCCAATCCCTCGTTCTGGAACCGCGGATCGAGGAACGAGACGGCGGGGAGCAGGCCGGCCGCGGCATCGAGGAGGAACTCGGCGTAGGGGTGCGCGATCGGCAGGTACTTGGCGCCCCACAGCGCGAGGAATGGCGAGTCGGAGAAGTAGTACTTGCCGGATACGCCGGCGTCAGCGAGCCGGTCCCAGATCGTGGGAATCGTCGTGGCCTGGACGATCTCGCCGTTGTGCAGGATCGGGGTCTGCGCGGCATGCATGAAGAACCGGTTCGGAAACGTCTCCGCGAGGATCGAGCAGAAGTAGTGATCGAGCGCGGTGAAGTGCACGGCCAGCTCGTTGAAGAACGGGCGGTCCCTGCGCTCGTAGTAGCTGATGGCGAACAGGTCACTGTGGGCCTTGAGCCAGCCATCCATCTTGCCGCCATTGAGCTGGATCCGGCCGCCTTCCCACGAGTGATCGGGATCGAGGTTATTGCAGCCCTGGAATCCGATCGTCGGGGCCGCGGCGAAGGTCGGGTGCATCGTGCCGTCGGGACCGGGGAAGTGAAGGCCGGCCTGCCGGCCGTTCGCTCCCGGTAGCCAGCCGAGCAGGTGATCGAAGCTGCGATTCTCCATCATCACGACGACGACGTGCTCGATGCCAGAGTGCTCCGGCCGTGGCAACGACTCGTGGAGATGGGCGTCGCCGCGCTTGGTGTTCAGGAGCATCGCGCCCCCGGCTGCCGCGGCTGTGGTCTGAAGGAACCGTCGTCTCGTCGGCTTGGGCTTCATGCGACGATTGTGGAACGGGTTGCGCACTGGCGCGCTTCAAAAACGTGACGACGCGGTGCCGCATGACCGCGATCCGGAGCGGCCTGTGCGAGGCGAATCGGCCCCGCCGATCGCTGCAAGGGCGCTTCGATCACGGGCGCTCCCGCGTCGCCAGACAATGCCGGATTCTGGCCGGTCATGAGATTGCCCTCGACCACGACCTGTGGCCGCCAATCCGCTTCGGCGCGCTGGCCGGGAGCGCGGGCGCTACGAGCGGCGGCCGAACACGGCGTTCAGCTCGGTGTGCGACATCGCCTGGGCGAAGCCGCCAAACGTGCCGTGCGCGGCGAGCTCGGCGACGGCGCGTCCGACCGCGCCCCAGGCGACGCGCGACAGCCCGCCGCCGACGGAGATCCGGCGGACGCCGAGCGCGGCGAGCTCGGGGACCGAGAACCCCGGGATCGGCGCGGCGACCAGGACGTTGACCGGCTTGGGCGCGACGAGCCGGATCGCCGCGGTGACCGCCTCGACGGTGGGGAGCGCCGGGGCATAGAGGCAATCGGCGCCGGCCGCGGCGTAGGCGGCGAGCCGGTCGGGCACCAGGCGCGCGGCGTCCGGGTGCCGGACGAGATGCGCCTCGCAGCGAGCGGTCAACACGACGCCGCTGCCGCTGGCGTCGATCGCGGCGCGGGCGGCGCGGATCCGATCGATCGCGAGCCCGCGCTCGTAGATCGGCGCGTCGGGCTTGCCAGTGCTGTCCTCGATCGACAGGCCCGCGACGCCGGTGGCGATGCACGCGGTGACGTTGGTCGCGACGCCCTCGGGGTCATCGGCGTAGCCATTCTGGAAGTCGGCGTTGACCGGCAGCGGGGTCGCGCCGACGATGTCGCGTAGGTGGGTGAGCAAGGCTCCGAGCGAGACCGCATCGGCGCCGTCGGGCAAGCCGAGGGTGAACGCAAAGCCCGCCGAGCTGGTGGCGAGGGCACGGAACCCGGCGTGCGCGAGGTAGCGCGCGCTGCCGACGTCCCACGGGTTGGGGATCACGAAGCAGCCGGCGTCGTGCAGGGCGCGAAACGCGGTGATGGCAGGGCTGGTCATGCGACGAGGGTACGGCACGCGTGGCCGGCGGACCGGTACACAGCGAGGCGCCTGCCGGCAGCCCACGGTCAGGCGAGCGGCTGCGTGCACGAGTGCGTGGTTGGCGTGCTCGCGTTCGAGACCGAGCCGCTCGATCCGCAGCTCTGAGCGTCTCGCTGACGAGAGTCGCGCCGGGCTGAGCCCTCGCGCACGTTCGAGACGCGGCGCGCTCAGAGGCGGTCGGTGCCGCACTTTGCGGCGCCCCATCGCTACCCCGCCCACCGCTTGCGCCACTCACCAAACGCGTCGAGCGGCCGAGCTATCTGGGCGACCGTGACGGATGAATCACCCGATTACGCGCGCGGCATGGAGCGGCTCCTTCAAGTCGTCCAAGATCTTTCGATGGCCCGCGATCACGGCGCGATCATGGCGATCGTCTTGCGCGGCGCCCGCGAGCTGACCGGCGCCGACGGCGCGACGTTCGTGCTGCGCGATGGCGACCACTGCCAGTACGCCGGCGAAGACGCGCTCGAGCCGTTGTGGAAGGGCCGGCGGTTTCCCCTCGAGACCTGCATCAGCGGCTGGGCGATGGTGCACCGCGAAGCGGTCGTGATCGACGATGTCTACGCCGATCCGCGGATCGCCGTCGATGCCTATCGCTCGACGTTCGTGAAGAGCCTCGTGGTCGTGCCGATCCGGCGCAGCAAGCCCGTGGGCGCGCTCGGGACCTACTGGGCGAGCCAGCGCCGACCATCCGACACCCAGGTCCAGCTGCTCCAGGCGCTCGCCGACTCGACGTCGATCGCGATGTCGAATGTCGAGCTGCTGTCGGGCCTCGAGGCGCGTGTGACCGAGCGCACCGCGCAGCTCGAGGCGGTCAACCAGGAGCTCGAGGCATTTTCCTACGCCGTGTCGCACGACCTGCGGGCGCCGCTGCGCGCGATCAAGGGCTTCAGCCAGATCCTGCTCGAGGATCACGCCGAGGACCTCGCCGACGGCAAGCCGCACCTCGACCGGATCAGCGGCGCCGCGACCCGGATGAACGATCTGATCGACGATCTCTTGCTGCTGTCGAAGATGGCGCGCAGCGCGGTCGTCCGCGGGCCGTTCGATGTGGCGCAGCTCGCTCGCGAGATCGTGGCGGAGCTTCGCCAGGCCGAGCCGGCGCGCCGCGTCGAGCTCGTCGTGCCGGACGAGCTACCGGCGAACGGCGATCCGCGGCTGGTGCGGGTCCTGCTCGAGAACGTGCTGGGCAATGCCTGGAAGTTCACGTCCAAGCGCGACGCCGCGCGGATCGAGATCGGCAGCCGCGACGGCGCCTGGTTCGTCCATGACAACGGCGCCGGGTTCGATGGCTCGCGCGCGACCAAGCTGTTCCAGCCGTTCCAGCGCATGCATACGGCCGCGGAGTTCGAGGGCTCCGGCATCGGGCTCGCGACCGCCCAGCGGATCGTGCGCCGCCACGGCGGCCGGATCTGGGCCGACAGCTCGCCGAACGAGGGCGCCACGTTCTACTTCACGCTGGCCTGATCGATCCGGCGGCGCGCGCTCGAGTCCGCGTGCGACGCCGTGCGTCATGGCGGCGTGTGAAGCCACGCCATGCCAGAAATCGCCTGGAGCCATGTCGAGAACCGGGGGCGAGCTCCGACAGGGCTGTAAACGCGCCGATCGAAGGCGCAGGATCAGGAGCCACCCATGAAGTTCATGCTGATGATGAATGCGCCCCGCGGTGACGGGGACTGGAACGTGATGAGCTGGCCGGCGGGAGACTTCGCCGCTCACATCAAGTTCATGATGCAGCTCAACGCGGAGCTCAAGAACGCGGGCCAGCTGGTGGGGGCCGAGGGGCTCGCGTCGCCCGGCCAGGCGCGGATCGTGCGAGCCGGCAAGGGCTCCGTGCCGGAGGTGACCGATGGCCCGTTCGCCGAGGCCAAGGAGTTTCTCGCCGGCTACTGGATCGTCGACGTCGAAGCCCCGGAGCAGGCGTATGCGATCGCGGCGCGCGCGTCGTCGGCCCCCGGGCCGCGCGGGGTGCCGCTCAACATGCCGATCGAGGTGCGCCAGGTGATGAGCGGCCCGCCGGACTCCGACGCGATCTGCCCGGCCACGCGTGACCGATCACCTGCTGCGTGAGCTCGCGCCCCAGGTGCTCGGCGCGATCGTCCGGCGCTACGGCGACTTCTCCTCGGCCGAGGACGCCGTGCAGGAGGCGCTCGTGGCCGCCGCGGCGCAGTGGCCGGCGCGGGGCGTGCCCGACAACCCGCGCGGCTGGCTGATCCATGTCGCCGGCCGCCGGATGGCGGACCACCTGCGCACCGAGCTCGCTCGCCGGCGCCGCGAGACCGCCGTGGTGATGGAGCAGGCAGACGAGCGGGTCGTCGCCGCGCCCGACGCGATCGATCCCGTGGTCGAGGACGACACGCTGATCCTGCTGTTCATGTGCTGCCACCCGGCGCTGACCCACGGCTCGGCGATCGCGCTCACCCTGCGCGCGGTCGGCGGGCTGACCACGGCCGAGATCGCCAACGCGTATCTCGTCCCCGAGGCGACGATGGCACAGCGGATCAGCCGCGCCAAGGCGAGCATCAAGAAGTCCGGCGTGCGGTTCCGGATGCCGACCGCGGACGACCGCGACGCGCAGCTCGGCGCCGTGCTCCACGTGCTCTACCTGATCTTCAACGAGGGTTACGCGAGCAGCATCGGGCCGAGCCTCGCGCGCGTCGATCTGTCGAGCGAGGCGATCCGGCTCGCGCGCGCGGTGCACCACCTGCTACCCGACGACGAAGAGGTCGCGGGCCTGGTGGCGCTGATGATCCTGACCGACGCGCGACGCTCGGCGCGGACCGGCCCCGACGGCGAGCTGATCCCGCTCGACGAGCAGGACCGTACGCGCTGGGATCGCGAGGCGATCGCCGAAGGCGTCGCGCTGATCAGCCGGACCCTGATGCGTGGCGCGGTGGGCGCCTATCAGCTGCAGGCCGCGATCGCCGCGGTCCACGACGAGGCGGCGCGCGCCGAGGACACCGACTGGCCGCAGATCCTGGCGCTCTACAGCGTGTGGAAGCGGATGACCGACAATCCGATGGTGACGCTCAGCCATGCGATCGCCGCGGCGATGGTGCACGGTCCGGCGACCGGGCTCGACCTGTTGAAGCCGCTGGATGGCGACCCGCGCATCGCCGGCCACTATCGGCTCGACGCCGTGCGCGGTCACCTGTACGAGCTGTCCGGCGATCACGCCGCCGCGGTATCTCACTACCGCGCAGCCGCGGGCCGGACCACCAGCATCCCGGAGCGCAACTACCTGATCCATCGCGCGGCTCGGCTCGCCCATCCCGCGTAGCTCGCCCACCGCGTCGCGGCTATGTGACGGCGGCGAACAGCCGCTGCAGCTGAGCTCGAGCAGGCTGTGCTACCCGCGATCTCGAGTCGCTGGGCAATCGGTCGCTCAGGCCTCGGACAGCGCCAGCTCTGCGCGCTCGCGGCGCGACAGCACCTCGCGCCACCACGGCGTCGGCCCATCGATCTGCTCGGGCTCGAACGCGGCGCCGAGCCGGGGCGTCAGGATGCGAGCGCCACGCGGACCTGCGAGATCGAGCAGGGTCTCGGCGGGATCGTTCCACGCGTGAAAGCCGAGGCTGAAGGTGCCCCAGTGCACCGGTAGCAGCGTGCCACCGCCCAGCATGCGGAACGCCTCGAGCGCGTTCTCGGGGCCGAGGTGGATCGTGCCCCAGCTCGGATGGTAGGCGCCGATCTCGAGCATCACGAGATCGAACGGGCCGTGCGCGCGGCCGATCACCTCGAGCTCTGGCGTCAGGCCGGTGTCGCCGGAGAAGAACACCTTGCGGCGCTCGGACTGGATGACCCACGACGCCCACAGCGTCTGGTTACGGCCACCGATCCGCCGCCCCGAGAAGTGCTGTGCCGGCGTGGCGGTGAGCCGGAGCCCGGCGATCTCGACGGCCTCGTGCCAGTCGAGCTCGGTGATCCGGTCGGGCGCGAAGCCGTAGCCCTCGAGGTGGGCGCCGACGCCGAGCGCGGTGACCACCGGGACGGTCGAGCGCGCGAGCTGGGTCATCGTGGACTTGCACAGGTGATCGAAGTGATCGTGCGAGAGCAGGATCAGATCGAGCGGCGGCAGCTCGGCGAGCTCGGCGGGCACCGGGTGGAATCGCTTGGGCCCGATCAAGCCGATCGGCGAGACCCGCTTGCCGAACACCGGATCGGTGAGGATGCGCCGGCCGTCGAGCTCGAGCAGCACGGTGCTGTGGCCGAGCCAGGTCACGCGAAATCCGGTGGCGGGGCGCTGGGCCCACACCGCGTGGGGCCGCTCGAGGGGCAGCGGGGCCGGCGGGCGGCGCTGCTGGCCACCGAACAATAGCTCGCCAAACATCGGCAGGACGCCGCCCTGGACCCCCAGCGGCGTGACGGCGGTATTGCGAAACAACCCGTCGGCGAACTGGGCTGACGCGAGGGTGCGCTCGTGTCGGAGGCCGGCGCTCCGGCGGTTCACGGGGGCGTCGGGTGCGGGTGGCTCGCTGGCGTCGGAGACGGGCTCGGCGGACATGGCGATCACTGTGAGGCGAAACCGTGGTTGGCGGTAGCGTCGGAACCACGACGCCGGGTGTCGGTTGTGTCTACAATCGGCGCAGTGCAGCCGTTTTCACGACCCAGGATTGGCTTCGTGCTGTCGGGAGGTGGATCGCGCGGCGCATACGAAGCCGGGATCATTCACTACCTGCGCACCGATCTCGCGAAGCGGCTGGGTCGCCACGTGCCGATCGACATCGTCACCGGCACCTCGGTGGGGGCGATCAACGCCGCATTCCTCGCCGCGACCATGGCCGATCCCGACACCCAAGGTGAGCAGATCGTCGCCGCGTGGCGCTCGCTGCACCTCGAGGAGCTGATCAGCCTCAAGCCACTCGACGTGATGCGGGCCGGGCGGATCCTGCTCGGAGGAGATCCCCCGCCCCCCGCGCCCGGCAGCTTTCGCTACGGCGGCATGCTCGACACCAGCGGGCTCGAGCGGTTCGTGGTGCGCGTGATCCCGTGGCGCTCGATCGACCGCAACCTGCGCGCCCGCAACCTGCGCGCGATCTCGGTCTCGGCGACCCACGTCGGCACCGGCCACACCGTGGTGTTCCTGTCGAGCGCCGAGCCGGTGCCGCGCGAGTGGAGCCGCGATCCGTTCGTGCGCCACCGCGCCGCGCGGATCGGCCCGCGCCACGTGCTCGCCTCGGCGGCGATCCCCATGCTGTTTCCCGCCGTGAAGATCGGCGACGACTACTACACCGACGGCGGTCTGCGCCAGAACACGCCGATGTCGCCGGCGATCCGGCTCGGCGCCGACCGCATGCTGCTGGTCTCGCTGCGCCACGTCGCGCCCACCACCGCCGAGGGCCAGCGCGAGCGCGCGCTGGCGTTTCCCAAGCCGCTGTTCCTCGCCGGCAAGGCGCTCAATGCGCTGCTGCTCGATCATACCGAGTACGACCTCGCGCGCATGCAGCGCATCAACCTGATCCTCGAGGCCGGGACCGCGTCGTTCGGCGACAAGTTCGAGACCATGATGAACCAGGCGCTGATCGGGCTGCGCGGCGCGCCGCTGCGCCGGATCCAGGCGGTGCACATCCGACCGTCCGAGGACATCGGCGTGCTGGCCTCGCAGTTCGTCAACTCCGGCCGCATGCGGGTCCACGGCCGGGTGGCGCGCAAGCTGATCCAGCGGCTGGCGTCCGGCGAGGCCCGCCACGAGAGCGACCTGTTATCGTACCTGCTGTTCGACGGTGTGTTCGCCGCCCAGCTGATCGATCTGGGCCGGCTCGACGCCGCCAAGAAGGCTGACGAGCTCGCCGCGCTGTTCGACGTCCCGGCAGCGCCTGCCGAGCAGCCGTAGCACCACCGGCGGCCGACCGGGCAATCTGCCTCGTCGCATCGGACGCGGGGATTTTACTTTCGGGACACTCGCGAGAAACCGCCAGAACCCTACTGTTCGAGACGGCGCGACGGACGCGTCTGGAGGTAACTCATGTCCTGCTCGATTCGATCGGTAGCGCTCGCGGCTGCCCTGCTTACTGTCGTTCCGTCGCTGACGTCGCAGGCTCACGCAGAAGACGTCAAGGTCGGCGTGCTGCACTCGCTGAGCGGCACGATGTCGATCAGCGAGATCACGGTCAAGAATGCCACGCTGCTCGCGATCGACGAGATCAACGCCGCCGGTGGCGTCATGGGCAAGACCATCGTGCCCGTCGTCGAGGATGGCGCCTCCGAGCCGGCGACGTTCGCGCAGAAGGCGCAGAAGCTGGTGCAGCAGAGCCAGGTCGTGACCGTGTTCGGCGGCTGGACCTCGGCGAGCCGCAAGGCGATGCTGCCGGTGTTCGAGCGCACCGGCAATCTGCTGTGGTATCCGGTGCAGTTCGAGGGCAACGAGTGCTCGCCCAACATCATGTATTCGGGCGCGCAGCCCAATCAGCAGGCGCTGCCGGCGCTCGAGTGGGCGATCAAGAAGGGCTACAAGCGGATCTATCTGCTCGGCTCGGACTACGTGTTTCCGCGCACCGCGAATCTGATCCTGAAGAAGCACATCTCCGCGAATCCCGCGATCTCGCTGGTCGGCGAGGAGTACGTGCCGCTCGGCGGCACCAGCTTCGGCGGCATCATCAACAAGATCAAGTCGGGCAATCCCGACGTCATCATCAATACGCTGAACGGCGACTCCAATGTCGCGTTCTTCAAGCAGTTCAGCGCCGCGGGCATGACGGCCGCCAAGCTGCCGATCATCTCGTTCTCGATCGCCGAGCAGGAGACGGTCACGATCGGACCCAAGCTGGTCGCCGGTCACTACGCGGTGTGGAACTACTTCCAGAGCCTGGCGACGCCGGGCAACAAGAAGTTCATCGCCGCGTACAAGGCGAAGTTCGGCGCCGACGCCGTGATGAGCGATCCGATGGTGCACGGCTACCTCGACGTCTACGCCTGGAAGGCGGCGGTCGAGAAGGCCAAGTCGTTCGACCCCAAGCTGGTGCGCAAGGCCGCGCCCGGGGTCGAGCTCGACTCGGCGATGGGCATGGCGAAGTTCGACGTCAACGGCAGCCTGTACCAGAAGGTGCTCGTCGGCCAGGCCCAGCCGGATGCACAGTTCGCGGTGGTGTGGGCCAGCGACGAGCCGGTCAAGCCCGAGCCCTACGATGCGATGAGCTTTCCCGGAAAGACCTGCGGCGCTCCCAAGTGAGTCTCCCCGTGAGTCCCCCGTGAATCCCCCGGTGAATCTCCGATGAGCTCCCCCGTGAAGCGGTGTCGGACCACGTCGTTGCGGCATGGTTCGATAGCTCGGAAGCCACGCGGCTTCGAGCGACGATGCCGTCCAGGTAGTCGCAGGTTGCGGCGACCGACCGACCGCTTCGCCTCCATCGCGAGCGCGGGGAGTCGCTCGACCAACAGCGCTTGTACCTTGTGGGGCAGAACATGAGCTCGTTGGCCCTGGCGCTCGGTCAGCTGTTCGACGGCCTGAGCGTGGCCTCGATCCTGCTGCTGGCGGCGCTCGGGCTGTCGTTGAGCTTTGGCCTGATGCGCGTCATCAACATGGCGCACGGCGAGCTGCTGATGGTGGGCGGCTATCTGGTCTACGTCGCGCACCAGGTGATGCCGGCCGCGTCGATCGGGCTCGGCCTGCCGCTCGCGTTTGCCGGCAGCGCGCTGCTCGGCGCCGTGCTGGAGCGGCTGCTGATCCGGCGGCTGTACGGCCGCCCGCTCGACACCCTGCTGGCGACCTGGGGCGTCAGCCTGCTGCTGCAGCAGGCCGCGCGCAGCTGGTTCGGGCCGACCGGCGTCGAGGTCACGTCGCCCGAGTGGTTGTCGGGCTCGTTCGCCGTCGAGACCGGTCCGCTGGCCGGGCTGGCGTTCGCGCACGTCCGGCTGTTCATCATCGGGCTCGCTGGCGTCGTGCTGTGCGCGATGGTGTTGCTGTTCAACCGGACACGAATCGGGCTCCATATCCGCGCGGTCAACCAGCACCGCGCGATGTCGTCGGCGCTCGGCGTCAACACGCGCCGGGTCGATCTGCTCGTGTTCGCGCTCGGTTCGGGCATCGCCGGGCTCGCCGGCGGCGTGCTCGCACTGATCGCCCCGGTCACACCGACCGTCGGTCAGAGCTACGTCGTCGACGCGTTCCTGGTCGTGATCCTCGGTGGCATGGGGACGATCCGCGGCACCGCGATCGCCGCGATCCTGATCGGCGTGCTGTCGGCGGTGGCGGAGACCTTCACGAGCATCAGCTTCGCCAAGGTCCTGCTGCTGTTGTTCGTGGTGGCGTTCCTGCAATTTCGTCCGAAGGGCCTGGTCGCCACGCGATCGCGCGCCCTCGAGGAAGCTTGAAGGATCTATGATCCGACGCTCGTGGATCGCCGCCGCGCTGCCGTTCGTCATCCTGGCGCTTGCGCCGCTGTACCTGGGGCCGTACTACCTCGGCTTGATCGGGCGGTTCACCTCGCTCGGGATCCTGGCGATGGGCATCGTCCTGGTCTGGGGCCAGGGTGGCGTGCTGCCGCTCGGCCAGGGCGTGTTCTTCGGGCTCGGTGGCTACGCGATGGCGATGCACCTCAAGCTCGTCGCGTTGCCGCAGGGTGAGCTGCCGGACTTCATGCAGTGGAACGGCGTCGAGCAGCTGCCGCTGTGGTGGAAGCCGTTCACCAGCGCGGGAGTCTCGCTCGCCGCGGTGGTCATCATCCCCGGGCTGGTCGCAGGCGTGCTCGCGTGGCTCGTGTTTCGGCGGCGGATGACCAGCGTCTACATCGCGCTGATCACCCAGGCGCTCGCGCTGGCGTTCGCGACGCTGTTGATCAGCCAGCAGGGCACCACGGGCGGGTTCAACGGCCTCACCGACTTCACGACGCTGTTCGGGGTGCCGCTCGGCGACGAGCACACGCGGATCTGGCTGCATGTCGCGACCATCGCCGCGGCGGCGCTGGCCTACTTCTTCGCGCGGGCGCTCGGCGCCACCCAGGCCGGGCGCCTGGTCACCGCCGTGCGCGATGGCGAGAACCGGGTCCGCTTCCTGGGCTACAGCCCCGCGCCGTACAAGATCCTGGTGTTCGTGATCGCGGGCGTGTTCGCGGGCCTGGCCGGGGCGCTGCACACGCTCCACCTCGGGTTGATCTCACCGGCGATGGTCGGCGTGGTGCCGTCGATCGAGATGGTGGTCTGGGTCGCGGTCGGCGGGCGGGCGAGCCTGCCCGGCGCGCTGGTCGGCACGCTGCTGGTCAACATCGCGAAGGACTCGATCTCGAGCGCGTGGCCCGACGCCTGGCTCTACGTCATGGGCCTGGTGTTCATCCTGGTCGTGATCGCGACGCCGCGTGGGCTCGCCGGGATCGTCGAGACCGTGGCGGCGCGGCTCGGCAAAACCAAGGTCGCCGCGGTCGCGGCACGACAGGCCGAACCGATCGGCGAGGAGGTGACGACCCATGGCTGAACCGCTGCTCGATATCCAGGACGTCCACGTCACGTTCGACGGGTTCCGCGCGCTCGACGGCATCACGCTGCAGATCTTCCCGCGCACCGCGCGCGTCATCATCGGCCCCAACGGCGCGGGCAAGTCGACCCTGCTCGATACCGTGATCGGCCGGACCCGCGCGACCCGGGGCCGCGTGGTGTTTCGCGGACAGGACGTGACCCGGCTCCCCGAGCATCGCATCGTGCGCGCCGGGATCTGCCGCAAGTTCCAGACCCCCGGCGTGCTCGAGCAGATGACGGTGCACGACAACCTGGCCGTCGCCGTGCGGCGCAAGAAGCAGTGGTGGGCGCACTTCCGCATCGGCCTCGACGCCGGCGAGCGGGCGCGGGTCGACGAGGTGCTCGCCGAGATCGGCATGACTGGCCAGCGCGACCGGCGCGCCGCCGAGCTGGCCCACGGCGAGAAGCAGTGGCTCGAGATCGGGATGGTGCTCGCGTCCGACGCCGAGCTGCTGCTGCTCGACGAGCCGACCTCGGGCATGACGCCCGCCGAGACCGACCGTACCGCGGCCCTGATCCAGCGGTTGGCCCAGCAGCACACGGTCGTCGTGATCGACCACGACATGGCGTTCGTCGAGAAGCTCGCCGCCCCGGTCACCGTGCTGCACCAGGGCCGCGTGCTCAAGGAGGGCAACATCCAGACCCTGCGCGACGATCCCGACGTCATCGCGATCTACCTGGGCCGTGCCCGCAAGCAGGACCATGCTGCGAGTTGAAAAGCTCGACGCCGCCTACGGCCTGTCTCAGGTGCTGTGGGGCGTGGACCTCGAGGTCGGCCCCGGCCAGGCAGCCGCGCTGCTCGGTCGCAACGGCGTCGGCAAGTCGACCCTGCTGCGCGCGATCCTGGGCCTCCATCCGCTGACCGGCGGCCACGTGTTCCTTGGGCCCGACGCCGGCCGAGACGTGACCCGGCTGCCGCCGCACCAGCGCGCGCGGCTCGGCATCGGCTACGTGCCGCAGGGCCGCGACATCTTTCCCCACCTGACCGTCGAGGAAAACCTCGAGGTCGGCCTGGCCGCCGGGCCGCGCACCGCACGGACGATCCCCGACTTCGTGTACGAGCTGTTCCCGGTGCTCGCCGAGATGCGCAGCCGCAAGGGCGGCGTGCTGTCGGGCGGCCAGCAGCAGCAGCTGGCGATCGGCCGCGCGCTCGTGGCCCGGCCGCGCCTGCTCATCCTCGACGAGCCGACCGAAGGTGTCCAGCCGTCGATCATCCTGCAGATCGAGGACGCGCTCGGCCGGATCCGCCGCGAGCTCGGCGTCGCGGTGCTTCTGGTCGAGCAGTACCTCGAGCTGGCCTGGGGCTTCGCGTCGACCTACTTCGTGATGCAGAAGGGCCGGATCGTCGATCACGGCCGGACGGCCGACGGCGACACGCAGGCGGTCAGCCGCATGCTCAGCGTGTGACGGGGACGGTGTCTCTTTTGTCTCGTTCCGTTCGAGGTACGTCGAGGTCACCGTCAGTGCCCAGGCTTGTATTCCCCCCGTTGGGTCGGCCATCTCTGAACCGGTCAGACCTCCGTTGCCAGGAAATGCTCGACTGTGCTGGTGCACACGGCAAATACCCCTTTAAGATCGGGCAGGATCGGTCTAGTCTGAATCCCGGAGGGTAAGCGATGAAGAAGGTCATCCAGAAACGAGCTGGTGTAGTCCCTGCGGTGAGCGAGCTATCCGAGGCTCGCCTGCAGCGCGTGCGCGGCGGTGCCACGGCTATCGAATACGGCCTGATCGCCGCAACGGCGATGGCGCCGACCGGCGGCGCAGGCGAACTGCAACCGCCGAAGTGACCTGACGGCGCGTCCAGCAACTACCGCGGGTCGCGCTCCTCGGGTTGCGGGGCGGGCCGGGCGATTCCTTCGGTTGCGGGCGATCAGCGTGGCCAGCGCCGATTGTCGCGATCTTCGGCCGGCACCGTGGCGACGGCCGCCTGGTGCATCGTGGTGACGATCGCTGGGGTATCGAGCCAGCCCTCGAGCAGTGCCTGCGCAGCGGCGTGGTCGGACGCTGACAGCTGGCCGATGCTCGAGCCATGGTTCCCACCCGGAACCACGAACAGGTGGCTGTCGTTAGCGCTCGGCACGAACTTGCGCGACGACCACGGATCGAACTCGCCATAGATGAACATCATCTTCTGGGCGTCATTCGCGACCCATGCATTCACGTCCGGCATCGCGGCCGTATCGAACGTCTGCACCTCGCCGGCCGGGATATACGTCTCCGGGACATCCGCACCGGGGAACTGCAGCAGGTCTGCGACCGGGGTCTCGTACGGCGCGGGGCCGCCGAGCTGCGCGGCTGATTGGTGATAGTACGCGTGGTAGTAGTCGAGCGCAGCGTCGCCCGAGATGCCATCGACCGGCGCGTGGAGCTCCATGAACGCGAGCATCTGTTCCGGCGTGGCGGCGACGCCCGGGATCGCGCTGCAGCCGGCGCCGGGGTCGGTGGGCCTCGTGTACTGCCAGAACGCGAAGTTCACCTCGATGACGGCGATCTCGAATGCCTCCTCGACGCCGATCTGGGTGAAGGTGCCCTGCACCAGCGGTATGATGTCGGCGCGGGCCTCGAGCAGCCGGCGCTGGAACGCCGCCAGGTCGGCGCGGCATGCCGCCCAGTCCGCGCCACCGGCCTGATCGAGAAAGGCCACGTAGCTCGGATCGGTAGTGCCGAGGCTGGTCGGCGCCACGTACGCGACCGTGGCGTCGACGTCGCACGGATGAAACCGGCGCTGATAGACGCTGGTCATGCCGCCCTTGCTGGCGCCGGTATTCACCCAGCGGTTCGGATACAGCCAATGCAGCGCCTCGGCGAGCCCATGGGCATCGAGCGCCGCCTGGCGGATATCGAGCTTGCTCCAGTCCGCGGGATCGGGGCGAGACGGGCCGAAAAATCGATGCTCGTACGAGATCTGGTTGGCGGCGAACAGCCGGGTAATCTCGATCCGTCCAGGGCTGGTGGACAGGCCGTAGCCGCTCGTGGTCAGGACGACCGGCGCCGTATCGCTGATGTGAAATAACGTCGCGTGCTGCCCGAACGTCCCGGCTTCGGGATGATCGTGGTCGATCGGCTGGGTGAGCACCAGATCGAAGCGCTGGTATCCGGCCGGTACCGTGACGTCGAGCCGCGGGGTCACCTCGAGGCCAGGAATGCAGCGCAGCTTGCCCTCGATGTCCGTCGCGGTGCACCCGGCCGGCGCGGACCAGGTCACCTCGCTGCACACGTGCGCGGGGTCATCGGGTCCAGCGGTCGACGGATCACAGGCGGTGAACCACAGGGCGATCAGGGCAGTGGCGGAGGTCCTGGCGATCACGCCGCGAACGTAACAGCGACGCCACCGGATGCCGCCGGCAATGTGTGGCGACGCATGCGCGCGACGCGTCGTATCGCGTCCCGCGCCGGCGACGCAGCCCGTGAGGCCGACCGCACGCTCGACGACCGCTCGGAGCCACCCGTCGGGGTCGGGCAGCGGGCGCGCGCTCGGCGTTCCCCGGTTGGATGCCGTGGCGATCCCGTCGGGCCGCGTCGTCGCTGGTCGCACAAGCGGCGCGTCGCGTCGGTCCGAGCCGTCGCTGGTGGCGACAAGCGGCACGGCGGATCGGCGCTGGTTTGCGCCGTGGTGACCGGCCTCGTCGCTCGGGGCATGGCAGTGTTTCGCCATGATTCGACAGTCCAGCATCGAGCGCGCGATCGGGGCGCTCCTCCTCGCCGCGGTGGTCGCCGCGTGTAGCGGCGGTTCCAGGCCACAGCCGACCGGCCCCGATCACGGCGTGGCCGTGGTGACCCCGGGCTCGGCCGCCGCACCGGCAACCCCGGCGCCTACCGGGGAGGACGCGGTGCTGCCGCTGTGGCCCGAGGTCAAGCGGGGCACGCTGCCCAACGGCCTGACCTACTACATCCTCAAGCACGGTAAGCCGGAGAAGCGTGCGTTCCTCTGGCTGGCGGTCAACGCCGGGGCGGTACAGGAGGACGACGATCAGCGCGGTCTGGCGCACTTCGACGAGCACATGGCGTTCAACGGGACCCGGCGGTTCCCCAAGGCCGAGATCGTCAACTACCTAGAAAAGATCGGGATGCGATTCGGCGCCGATCTGAACGCGCGGACCGGGTTCGATGACACCGTCTACGAGCTCGAGGTCCCGACCGACGACAAGGGCTTCATCGCGAAGGGCCTCGATATCCTGCACGACTGGGCCGGCGACGTGAGCTACGATCCCGCCGAGGTCACCAAGGAGCGCGGGGTGGTCAAGGAGGAATGGCGGCTCGGCCGCGGCGCCAACCAGCGGATCTTCGACAAGCAAGTGCCCGTGCTGTTCAAGGGCTCGCGCTACGCGGTACGGCTGCCGATCGGCCTGCCGGAGATCCTCGACAAGGCGCCGCGCGACCGGCTCTACAAGTTCTACAAGGACTGGTACCGGCCCGATCTGATGGCGGTGATCGCGGTCGGCGACTTCGACGATCTCGGCGCGATCGAGAAGGAGATCCAGGCGCGGTTCGGCGACCTCAAGAACCCGAGCAACGAGCGCCCGCGCGGCGTCGCCGGGGTCCCTCCGGCCGACGGCACGCGGATCTCGATCGACACCGATCGCGAGCTGCCGGCGGCGGTGGTCTCGGTCTACAACGTGCTGCCCCACCGCCCGGAGTCGTCGTACAAGGACTTCCGGCGGATCGTCGTCGAGCAGGTCTACCAGGCGATCCTGAACGAGCGGTTCGCGGTGATCTCGCGGCGCCCGGACGCACCGTTCGTGGGCGCGGGTGCCGGGATCGCGAGTGAGACCCGCGAGATCGACATGTTCGCGCGCCAGGCCCAGGCCAAGCCGGGCAAGGTCGAAGCGACGCTCGCGAGCCTGTTCACCGAGGTGCTCCGCGTCGAGCGCCACGGCGTGACCGACAGCGAGCTCGAGCGGGCGCGGCTCATCCTCGCGCGCGGCTACGAGCAGGGCGAGGCCGAGGACGCCACCGCGGACAGCCGCAACTTCACCGAGGAGCTGACCCGCAACTTCTTCGAGGCCGAGCTGATGATCGGCCGCAAGGCGGAGAAGGAGCTGACGCTGAAGTACCTGCCGACGATCACGCTCGCCGAGATGAACGCGCTCGCCAAGACGTTCGGCGGCGCCGACGACCGCGTGATCCTGATCGCCGGCCCCGACGAGACCAAGGCGGCGCCGCTGCCGACCAAGGAGCGCGTGCTCGCGATCATCGACGAGGTCAACCATCAGCCGATCGAGCCGTGGCAGGACAAGGCGAGCACGGCCAAGCTGATGGCCGAGCCACCCAAGCCCGGCAAGATCACCAAGGAGACCAAGCTCGCCGCGATCAACGTCACCGAGTGGACGCTGTCGAACGGCGCGCGCGTGATCGTCAAGCCGACCGACTACGAGGCCGATCAGGTGGCGCTGCTCGGGACGTCGCCGGGCGGCCTGGCGATGGCCAGCGACAAGGACTACAACGACGCGCGGTTCGCCGACGACATCGCCTCGATCGGCGGGGTCGGCGATCTCGACATCGAGGAGCTCCAGAAGGTGCTCGCCGGCAAGCACGTCCGTGCGTCGGCGGCGATCGCCGACACCACCGAGTCGGTCGAGGCCAGCGCTTCGGCGCGCGATCTCGAGACGATGTTCCAGCTCGTCCACCTGGAGATGACCGCGTCGCGCAAGGACGAGCGCGCGATCTCGGTGTGGCGCGGAAACGCCATCGATCAGCTCACCAACCGGCTGCGCGTCCCCGAGGCCCAGTTCCAGATCCAGTCGCAGGACGTGCTGTACAAGAACAGCCTGCGCCGCAAGGCGCCCGAGCCCGCCGACGTCGCGAAGGTCAACCCCGACAAGGCGCTGGCGTTCTACAAGAGCCGGTTCGGCGACGCCGGTGACTTCACCTTCGTGATCATCGGCGCGTTCGACCTCGCGCAGCTGAGGCCGCTGGTCGAGACCTACCTGGCGAGCCTGCCGACCAAGGGCCGCAAGGAGAAGGAGAAGGACGTCGGGATCCGCAAGGTCGGCGGCGTGGTCAAGCGCGCGTGGAACCTCGGCCAGGAGCCCAAGGCGCGGGTCCAGCTGCTGTTTCACGGCGACGAGACCTGGTCGCGCGACCGCGACCGCGACACGTTCCTGCTCGGCCAGGTGCTGCAGATCCGGCTGCGCGAGGTGCTGCGCGAGGACAAGGGTGGGGTCTACGGCGTCGGCGTGGGCGGCTCGATCGCTCGGTCGCCGCACCAGGAGCGCAACTTCTCGATCTCGTTCGGCTGCGATCCAGCGCGGGTCGACGAGCTGGTCAAGGCGACATTCGACGAGATCGCCCAGATCCAGCAGAACGGGATCGGCGCCGAGTACCTCGAGAAGGTGAAGCAGACGTTCACCCGCGAGCGCGAGGTCCAGCTCCGCAACAACGAGTTCTGGCTCGGCTGGCTAGATATCGCCTACACGTTCGGCGACGACCCGACGCTGGTGCTCGATCCGAGCAAGATGATCGCGCGGATCACGTCGGACAACATGAAGGCCGCCGCCCGGCGCTACCTGGATCCCAAGCAGTACTTCGAGCCGATCCTGCTGCCGGCCAAGTAGCCCACGGTGCGTCGGCTCGCCACCAGCAAGCCGACCAGCACAACGGTTCGCATCCGCGCGAGTATCGCAGATGACAGCCGCGGACTTGCGCGCTATGCACGCCCCGTGGCAGCTCCCTACGTCGATCCCCCCGAGACCGACGGTGATCGATCGCGCGATCGACGCAAGCTTGCCGTGTTATGGCGGCTCTTGCCGTTGCTTCGGCCGCATCGCGCGCGGTTCGCGCTGGCGCTCGCGGCGCTGTGCGGTGCGTCCGGAATCACGCTGGTGTATCCGTGGGCCGCGCGCCAGGCGATCGACGTCGGCATGGGCGGCCAGACGACGCACGATCTCGATCGGATCGTGCTGCTGCTGATCGCGGTGTTCATGGTCAACGCGGTGCTCGTGTGGCTGCGCCACTACAGCATCAGCTGGGTGGGCGAGCGCGTGGTCGCGGATCTGCGCGGCCTGGTGTTCGATCGCGTGCTGACCTTGCCGCTGTCGTGGTTTCACGAGCGTCGCAGCGGCGAGCTCGTCGGTCGGCTCGCGTCCGACGTCACGGTGATCGAAGGCGTGGTCGGCAGCGATCTGTCGATGGCGCTGCGCAACGGCATCCAGATGCTGGGCGCGATGGTGCTGCTGTTCGTGATCGACGTGAAGCTGACGCTGCTGATGCTCGCGATCGTGCCGCCGATCACCCTGACGACGATCTACTTCGGCCGCCGGATCCGCAAGATGGCGCGCGCGGTGCAAGACGAGCTCGCCAAGGTGTCGGGTCAGGTCCAGGAGTCGATCGGCGCGATCGGCACCGTGCAGGCGTTCGTCCGCGAGTCGTACGAGGCGGGCAGGTACCGCAGCGGGGTCGAGGCCGCGTTTCACAAGACGCTGGCGCTGGTGCGCTCGCGGTCGTGGTTCTTCTCGACCGCGATGACCGCCGGGTACATCGGCGTCGCCGCGGTGATCTGGCTCGGGGGGCGCGCGCTGATCCACCACGAGCTGACCGCGGGCCAGCTGGCGTCGTTCTTCCTCTACACGTTCATCGTCGCGGGGGCGCTCGGCGATATCGCCCAGCTGTGGAGCTCGCTGCAGCGCGCCGCCGGCGCGACCGATCGGCTGTTCGCAGTGATCGATACCGTTCCGGAGATCCGTGATCCCGAGCCGGTGGACGTGCTGCCCCTGCCACCCGGCAAGGGTGCGCTGAAGCTCGAGGGCGTGTCGTTCGCGTATCCCAGCCGGCGCGGCCAGCCGGTGCTGACCAGCGTGGAGCTCGAGATCGCGCCCGGTGAGGTGGTCGCGCTGGTCGGGCCGTCGGGCGCCGGCAAGTCGACGATCCTGTCGCTGTTGTATCGGTTCTACGACGTCGATGCCGGCCGCGTGCTGGTCGAAGGCGTCGACGTCCGGAGGCTGCGGCTAGGCGAGCTGCGCCGCGCGCTCGCGATGGTCGCCCAGGAGCCGGTGCTGTTCTCGGGCACGATCCGCGACAACATCGGCTACGGCCGCGACACCGCGAGCCGCGCCGAGATCGAGCGCGCCGCGCGCGATGCCTACGCGCACGACTTCATCACCGGATTTCCCGACGGCTACGACACCGTGATCGGCGAGCGCGGCGCCAAGCTGTCGGGCGGCCAGAAGCAGCGGATCGCGCTCGCCCGGGCGCTGCTCGCCGATCCGCGCGTGTTGATCCTCGACGAGGCGACCTCGAACCTCGACGCCGAGAGCGAGGCCGCGGTGCAGGCGGCGCTCGCGCGGCTGATGCAGGATCGCACCACGATCATCGTCGCGCACCGGCTCAGCACGGTGCGCGACGCCGATCGCATCGTGGTGATCGACGGCGCGCGCGTGGTGGAGCAGGGCCGCCACGAAGAGCTGATGGCCCGCCGCGGGATCTACCATCGGCTGGTCGAGCACCAGCTGATCGCGGATCACAAGGCCGCCTCGTAGCCGACACGGGCGGATATCGCCGCAGACCAGCGCTGTGGGACAGCGTCGCAGGCCGCGTCGCAGCCGGTCCTGCCGCAGGATGCTCGATCGCGTGCGCGCGGACGCGCGCGAGCCGCCAATCCTGCGAATCGCGGTCACCGCATGACCGTGCGCGTCGCCCGCGCGGGGCGCCGCGGTTGGCGTAGCATGCGACCGGCATGGCATCCTCGAGCCCGGCGCTGCCGGGGCGCCCGGGCCGCCCGGAAGGTACAGCGCTCCTGGTCGCCGGTTACGGCGCGTTCGGTGCACTCGATGCCTCCGCACTGCACACGCTCGGGCAGATCGGTGAGGCGTTGCTCGCGACCGGCGCCGCCTGGCAGATCCGCCGGCTCGCGACCACGGCAGGTACCCGTTACACGCCCGATCGCGGCGCGCTCAAGCAGCATCTCGACGAGCTGAGCGCGGAGCCGGCGCGCGCGGCGGTGCTCGTGGTGCTCGGTACGATCATGGACGTCGCGGGCGAGCCATCGCTGGTCACCAGCGGCCAGGCCCGCGAGTATCCCGAGGACGCGACGCTGGCGCTGCGCTGGATCCGCGATCGGCTGCGCGGCGTGCGCGCCGAGCAGCTGGTCGTCGTGGTGTCCGCGCGCAGCGACGGCGACGGCGATCCGGCCACGTGGCTGCGCGCGCTCGCGACCCGGCGCCCACCGCACCTCGTGGCGATCGCGCCCGCCGCCGGCGACGCCCACCCGATCGTCGATACGCTGCTGACCGCGCTGTGTGGTGACGCGCTCGATCCGCGCACCGGGACGGTGACGATGGCGAGCCTGTCGGCGTATCTCGGGCGCCACACCGGTGCCGTGGTCCAGGCCAGCGACACCTCCGAGACCCTGGCCCAGCCGCCGCCGCTCGCCGGGCTGTGGGATGTCCGGCGCTCGCAGCTGTCGATGCGTGCGACCCGGCCGCGCGCGGCCAGCGACGCCGAGGATCTCACCGGGACGGTGCTGCCGGGGCGGTTCCGGATCGACTCGGTCGTCGCGCGCGGCACGTTCGGCACCGTGTACCGCGCGCGCCAGCTCGCCGTCGAGCGCGACGTCGCCGTCAAGGTCCTGCACCCGGACATCGATCCGTCATCGGACGACGGCCGGTTGTTCGTGCACGAGATCCGCAGCGTGGGGCGGATCGACCACGCCAACGTCGTCCGCATCCATCAAGCCGACATCACCCACGACGGCCGGTTGTTCTTCGCGATGGAGCTACTCGACGGCAAGGACCTCCAGGAGGTCGGCGGTGACAGCGGGCTGCCGCGGGCCCGTGCGGTCGAGCTCACCCGCCAGCTGCTGGTCGGGCTCGGCGCCGCGCACGACGCCGGCCTGGTCCACGCCGACGTCAAGCCGGCCAACGCGATCGTCATCGAGCGCGACGGCGTCGAGCGCGTCGTGCTCGTCGACTTCGGCCTCGCGCGGCTGCGCGCGCCCGACCAGACCGCGGAGTCGGCCGGCGGCACGCCGGCCTACATGGCGCCCGAACAGATGCACCTCGGCCGCGTCGATGCGCGCTCCGATCTGTTCTCCGCCGCGCTCGTGCTGGTCTACTTGCTCACCGGCTGGCGGCGACCCAACGCGTTCACGCCGACCCCACCGCTCGACATCATCGCCGATCCCGACCTGCGCGCCGTGCTCGAGCGCGCGCTCGAGCTCGATCCCGCCAAGCGCTACGCCACGGCGCGCGAGCTGGTGTCGGCGTTGACCGGCGCGGCAGCGCCGCCGCTCGACGTTCCGCCCACGGTGGTCGCGCCGTTTCGCCAGCTCGCGCCACTCACCGAAGCCGATCGCGGCCGGCTCTACGGGCGCGAAGCCGACCTCGCCGTCCTGACGCAGCACGCGCTGTACCGCCGCAGCGTCATCTACACCGCGCCGTCTGGCACCGGCAAGACGTCGATGCTGCGGGCCGGGCTGGTCCCGCGGCTCGAGGCGCTGGGCGTGCGACCGGTCTATCTCCGGTGCCGCGCCGATTCCGCCGCGGCGCTCGCCGCCGCGATCTGGCCCGACGGTGGGTCGTTCGCCGATGCCCACACCGTCCGCGCGCGCGACCTCGGGCCGACCGCCGCGCCGGTCTCGCCACCGGTTTCGATCGCGGCGGCGATCACCAGCTGGCACCGCCAGCGCGGCGGCAAGCTGGTGCTGATCCTCGATCAGGTCGAGGCAGCGCTCGGTGACGACCACTTCGTGCGCGACGTGCTCGGGTTCACCGGCTGGCCCGCGGACGCCGACGTCGCGGTCGTGCTCAGCATCCGCGAGGATCACCTCGCGCGGCTGCTCGCGCGCGCCCAGCTCATCGAGCCCGGGATCCCGCTGGTCCGGCTGCCGCCGCTTGGCCCCGACGGCGCGCGGGCGGCGATCATCGGCCCTTTGACCGAGGCCCGGCTCGCGATCGAGCTCGATCTACTCGACGCGCTGCTCGCCGATCTGCAGCGCGCGGCGAGCGCGATCGGCCCCGAGATGGGCTGGGGCACGGCGCCGGCGGTGTTCCCGCCCCACCTCCAGCTCGCGTGCTCGGTGCTGTACGAGGAGCTCGCGCCGGGCGATGCCACGCTCACGCTCGCGCACTACCAGCGGCTCGGCGGGTTCGACGCGATCGTCGGTGAGCACCTCGAGCGCGTGCTCGATAGCGAGCTGACCGACGGCAGCGACAAGATCGCGCGCGCGCTGTTCGTCGCGCTGGTCACCGCCGGTCACGAGCGCGCGATGCGCCCGGAGTCCGAGCTGATCGCCATGGTCGGCGACGCCGAGCGCGCCGCGGTCGTGCTCGAGGTGCTGCGCTCGCGCGGCCTGGTCGTGCGGGTGCGCGGCGACGACGGCGAGCCGAGCTGGGAGCTCGCCCACGACAGCCTCGTGCCGCGCGTGCTGGCGTGGAACGACGCTCACGATCTCGCCCGCCGCCGCGCGATCGAGCTGGTCCGCTATCACCTGCGGCGGTCGCGCCCCGGCGCGCCGAGCTTGCTGGGGCGCGCCGAGCTGCGCGAGCTGAAGCCTCACGTCGCCGCGATCACCGAGCTCGACGCGGAGTGGCAGCGCCGCGCGACCGGCGCGCCGTGGACGCCGAGCCGGCTGGTCGGGCGGTCGCGCCAGATGCTGCGCCGGCAGATCGTGGTGCTGGCGTCGCTGATCGCCATCGCGCTCGGGCTCGCCAGCGTCAGCCTGTACCGCGACCACGTCGAATCGGAACAGCGCGCCGCGGAGGCTGCCTTGAAGGCGCGCAACCTCGGGCGCTTCACCCTGTCGCTCGAGCCGTTCGACTGGGATCCCGAGGCACAGCGCGCGGTCCCCGCCGACGCGGCGCCGCTCGGGCTCGCGTGGCGGCTGCTCAAGTGGACCGATGACGAGCCCAGCCAGCCGTTCGCGGATCACGAGGACGTCGAGCGCGGTGGGCGCCACGACGCGCGCGGGGCGATGGTCCAGGATGTCGAGGCGCGCGGCGGCCGCGCGTTCCTGTCGGTCGTGCGCCCGGGGTGTGCGCCGTCGCTGCTGCCGCTCAAGGAGCTGCCGGGCTACGCCGAGCGCGAGGCCGCGCTGCCGGTCTTCCATATCAGCGTGCCGACCTGCGCCGCGACGCGGGCTGGCACGATCGAGATCCCGGCCGGGCCGTTCGTCTACGGCGGGGCCGGCGAACCGCCGTCGAGCGACGTCGCGAGCGATCCAGAGCTCGCGAAGGAGCACCGGATCACGCTGCCCAGGTTCTGGATCGATCGGACCGAGGTCACCAACGCCGCGTTCGGTGTGTTTGCCGCGATGGCGGCGCGAACCGGGATCGCCGCGCCGATCTATCCGCGGACGTCCCATCTCGCCCATGCAGCGGATCCGCGCAGACCGGTGACGGGGATCAACTGGGACACCGCGCGAGCGTTCTGTCGCTACATGGGACGAGATCTGCCGAGCTCGCAGCAGTGGGTGAAGGCGATGCGCGGCGGCGAGCAGCTGGCCGACGGATCCCACAATCCGATCCCGAATCGCAACTTCCCGTTCGGGGTCGGCGATCCGGTGCAGATCGCCGTGCTCGATCCGGCCGGTGGCCCGGCGGACGTCGCGACCCACCCCGAGGACCGCAGCCCGTACGGGGTGCTCGACATGACCGGCAACGTCGAGGAATGGACGATCACCGCGGGAGCGCAGCACGGCATTCGCGTCGTCCGCGGTGGTGGCGTGGAAGATACCGTCCGCGACGCGATTCTCTACGTCATGGCGATCCCGAACTCGCGCGTCGCGTCGCAACCGCTGTTCGCGATCGGCGAGCGCTGCGCGATCAATGAATGACGTAGGGATCAGGCAGTAGCGTGGCGATGATCTGGCCGAGCGCATCCGCGTCCTCGACCGGAAACACGATCCCGCTGGCGGTCATGCCATCAGGATAGAACCGCAGGAACTCGCCGCCGAGCACGACGTGGGCCACGTAGTACTCGCCCATGGCGGCGGCTGGCAGGGCGAGCTCGACGCTCGGCACGGTGTGCAATCCGGGCATGACCGCGCCTTCGTGGCGCCGTACCAGCTGCAGGATCTCGCTCGCGGCCTGCGTCGTCGCGATCCGCCGCGGGATCGCCGACGGGCCGAGCGCGACGGCGGGTAACCCATCGACGTCGAGCACGCGCGCGTACGGTTCCACCGCCACGTGCGCGTGCTCTCGTTCGGCGAGCTCGGCGGTCTCACTGATCTGCGCCTCGTCACGGAGCTCGCTCGCGGCGACCAGCAGGAAGCTCCAGCAGTCGCGGAACCCGGCGGTGCCGTAGTGCGCATCGTGCAGCAGCTGCTTGGTCCCGTACACCTCGAGCCCGAGCAGCTCCCCGAGCTTGCGGATCGTCGCGCGGGCTTGCGCGCTGCCGGCGCTGTTGCAGCCGAGCAAGCGCAGGGCATAGACGCCCAGTCGGGGCAGTACGTCGTGATCGGCAAGCTCGCGAAAGAACGCCGTGGTCGTCGGGTTCGCGGCGTCGATGATCCACTGCCCCAAGGCGAGCAGCGACGCGTTCGTCCGGGTGTGACCGATGAGATCGAGCGTCTTTGGCACGACCTCCGGGCACCGCGCGGCCTCGATCAGCAGGTCGCTGAGTAACTCTTCGAGCTCCATCCGGCCGTCCACCATCACGCTATCGGTGACGGTGTGCGCGATCCGCCGGAGCTCGAAGTCCGGTTCGCCGGACACGATGGTCAGGCGCGGTCGGGTGAGGAGTGAGCGCTCGCGCATCACGGTTGCTTCGCTGGGGTCCACAGCAGAGAAGGCGACGGAAACGGGAACGTTCCGACATAGTGCGGGAACTTTGGCTCCACCACGGCGAGCGACTTCACCGTGTTCTGCTCCAGAAACACCGGCCCGACGGCCGTGTTGCCGGGATGGACGTGCGGTCCGTTGGGATCGGCGACCGCCGATAGATCCAGCCACCAGCTTCCCGCCGGCTTCGGATTGGCGATCCCGGTCCCCGGGTGCCACAGCTCGACGAGCGTCAGCGCACCCTTGTCGCTGACCGCCCTGGCATGGAAGCCGTAGAACCGGCGGTTGTTCTGCTCGCCGTCGAGGTACTGCACGGTCGTGTACTCGTAGCCGTGTCCGCTCGCGCCCGGCGGCGGGAACGGCGGCCGGTGCGCCGGATCGATCGCCTGCCACACGGTGCTGCGAAGCCAGCAGGCGCCGACGACCGCCGCGCCCGGCCACAGCGGGCCGATCGTGTTGCGCCCGCCGTGCCCCGCGAAGTCATCGACCTCGACCTCGCTGGACTTGATCTTTCCCGCGATCACCGCCGACGGTGTCCGCGACAGGTTCGTCGCGATCAGCGCCTTGGGATCCCAGTTGACCTGTGCCGGTTCGCTCCCCCACCACCCACAATGTGTCGGCCCCGTCATCGAGCCCACCCACGCGGGAAACCCATAAAACTCGAGTCTGCTCATGCGCGCGATCGGTCCTTTCCCTCTGATTTGCTGTCTTCGCGGCGAAGCTCGAAATCGTTGATCAGGTTGTAGAGATGCGAGCGCGCCAGATCGAGCTGGCGCGCGGTCTCGGTGACGTTCCAGTCGTTCTTCTCGAGCGCCTCGAGCACGTGGCGGCGCTGAAACTGACGGGTCGCCTGCTGCAGGGTCTGGACCTCGACCTCGTCGCGCGACGCCTTGGGAAACACGTGGTGCTCGTGCAGCGTCGTCGACCGCTCGCCGTGGGCGCGGATCACCGCGGCCTCGATCGCATGCGCGAGCTGGCGGGTATGGCCTGGCCACAGCGAATCGCGGCACGCGGCGAGCGCGCGGCGCGACACCGCGAGCAGCGGCAGCCGGTGGCGCTTGCACGACTCGAGGCAGAAGTGCTCCACGAGCTCGGGGATATCGTCGCGGCGCTCGCCGAGCCCCGGCAGCTCGAGTGGAACCACGTGCATCCGGTAGTACAGGTCCTCGCGGAACGTCTTCGCGGAGACGCGCTCCTCGAGCTTGGCGTTGGTCGCGCTCAGGATCCGCACGTCCGCTCGAATCGACATCGTCGATCCAAGCGCGTGGTACTCGCGGGTCTCGAGCAGCTGGAGCAGCTTGGCCTGCGCCCCGGCGGTCAGCTCGGCGATCTCGTCGAGGAACAACGTGCCGTTCTCTGCCGCCGCGACCTTGCCGCTCACCTTGCGCATCGCGGTCGAGTGCGCCCCGCGCTCGGCGCCGAACAGCTCGTTCTCGATCAATGCCTCGGGGATCGCCGCGCAGTTGAGCTCGACGAACGGGCCCGACGCCCGCGGGCTATTCTGATGGATCGCCCGTGCGAGCATCGACTTGCCGGTCCCCGATGGACCGGTGATCAAGACGTCGACGTCCAGCGGTGCCACGTGTGACGCAGATTGCAGGAGCTGCGCCAACGCTCTCGAGCGGCCAATGATCTCGGGGCAGCGCAGTCGTTCTCGGACCTCGCGGGTGTAGTCGATGTGATCGTGGTGGGTGTGCCGGACCAGGCGATCGGCGAGCGGCGCGAGCTGCCGCGCGAACAGCTCGGCGCGCTCTCGATCGGTGGGGGTGAAGGTGCCCGGACGTGTTCGACCTTGCAGATAGATCACCCCGATCGGCGGCTGCACCCCGACCGGCGCGCACAGCACCGCCTGGATCAGATGCTGGCGCACGCTGCCAAGCTGCGAGAACCGTTCGTCGAGCGACGCCGACGGCGTCTCGATCGTCCGGCCCTCCCCGATCGCCCGCGCGATGATGCCGCGCGAGATCGACGCGCGAATCGACGCTACATCCCGGTCAGTACAGCGGAAACCCTTCCAGAACCGCGGCCGGTTGGCCTCGTCGTCATAGAGCTCCAGGTACGCCGTGCTGGCGCCCGTCACTTCCACGATCAGCGCCAGCGCTTCATCGAGTAGCGGCTCGATCTCCTCCTTCCCGCCGAGATCGAGTAGGCGCCGATAAAAGTCTCGCTCGCTTGCGAGACTATCCTCACGTGCTGAACCGTCCGGAGGCATGGATCCACAGTATCGATCGGTGCCGAGTCGAAATCGACGTTTGGATGGGACACGCTCGATCCTTCGGTCCAACCACTGTCGGCTTTTGTCCACTTCAGTGGACACTCCGGATGAAGCATGTCTGCTGAAGTGGACGGTGTCAGACGATTCATGCACGTCGTCAACGTGCTCCAAGTCTCAGAAACTACCGCATGCTGAATAAGCATCAGCATCATCGTAGGTTGGACCGTGCGAGCGCTGATCCGGCTACCTTCAGGCTCAGCGCAGCACGGTGCTACAGGATCATCGCGGCGAACGGCTTGCGGCCCGCGCCGGGTGAGCGTCGGGTGCGTCGGCGCCGGGGTGAGCGATCAGCTGTCGAACCGGAGGGGCCGGTTGCGCCGGATCGGCACCTCCGACTCGCGGCCCGGCTTGATGGATCGCTCGTCGGCCTCGTTGGCCTCGCAGAGCCTGCAGTCCGGGAGGGGCCACGCCGCGGCGGACAGGTAGCTGCGCAGGTTCGCTGGCAACCGGAGCAGCGCACGGTCGAGCATGACCGTGGTGGTCTCCGTGATCTGGTCGTCAGCGATGCCGTCGAGCTCGCCGACGATCATGGTGATCGACTGCTCCACGCGGAACAGCGCATCCAGATCGATGCACTCGAGGACCTGCTCGAAGATCACCTGGTCGAGCAAGCTGCCGGCCTGCGCCGCCGTGAGCAGCGGCGGGTTGAGCTTGCCCGTCACGACACGGCTCCTTGTGAGTGGACAGGTGCCGGGGTGATCGAGGCCAAGCGCGCCTGCTTGACGAGGGCGTCGCGCAGTTGCTGCTGCATCGCGGGATGCTCGTCGAGGTGCGCGAGCGCCTTGTCGCGGCCCTGGCCGATCTTGTTGCCCTCGTAGGAGTACCAGGTGCCGGACTTCTCGACGAGCCCGAGCTTCTCCGCGGTGTCGACCAGCTCGCCGAGCTTGTTGACGCCGATCCCGTAGAGGATCTCGAAGTCGGCTTCGCGAAACGGCGGGGCGAGCTTGTTCTTGACGACCTTGACCTTGCACTCGCTGCCGATCGTCTCGTCGCCGCGCTTGATCGGCTTCTTGCGCCGGATGTCGAGCCGCACCGAGCAGTAGAACTTGAGCGCGTTGCCGCCGGTCGTGGTCTCGGGGTTGCCGTAGACCACGCCGATCTTTTGCCGCAATTGATTGATGAAGATCACGATCGTCTTGGTCCGCGAGATCTGCGCCGTGAGCTTGCGCAGCGCCTGGCTCATCAGCCGCGCCTGCAGCCCCATGTGCGAGTCCCCCATCTCGCCCTCGATCTCGGCACGCGGGGTCAACGCCGCGACCGAATCGACGACGATCAGATCGATCGCGCCGGTACGCACCAGCGTGTCGGTGATCTCGAGCGCCTGCTCGCCGCAGTCCGGCTGCGACACCAGCAGGTCCTCGAGGTCGACACCGAGCCGCCGGGCGTAATCGGTATCGAGCGCGTGCTCGGCGTCGATGAACGCGCACACGCCGCCGCCGCGCTGGGCCTCGGCGATCGCGTGCAGGGTCAGCGTGGTCTTGCCAGACGACTCGGGGCCGTAGATCTCGATGATCCGCCCGCGCGGCAAGCCGCCGCAACCTAGCGCGACATCGAGCGCGATCGACCCGGTGGGGATCACCTCGACCGGCTGCACCTCGCTACCGTCGAGCCGCATGATCGAGCCCGATCCGAACTGCTTGTGGATCGCGCGGATCGCCTCGCCGATGCTCTTGTTCTTCTTCTCGCTGGACGACTTTTCGGAAACCAACATGGGAACCTCCGCGCCGGGGACCTCCATGTTGTGTGCCGCCGCAACTGCGCGAGATGCGGTGGGCCGCTGTCCGGAGTGTCCGGCCACCGGCCGGGTTTGTCCGAATGTCGGACGAACGCCGGACGGCTACGACGTCTTGAATGTCCGCGTGAACACGATCGCGGAGCCGTAGGGGTAGTCCACCGCCGAGAAGTCGCCGCGCTGCGCCTGCGGATGGCCCTTGAATGTCCGGATCTCGAACACGTAGTCGGTCCCGGGGGTGAGCGCCGCGCCATCGATCTGGACCTCGGGCGCGGTGACCGTGTAGATCCGCTCGGTCGTGAAGCCGCCGCCGCTGATCTGGTGCAGCACGACGTCGTAGTAGTCGGCGCGCAGATCGCTCGCAGCCTCCGGAACAAAGCGCAGCGTGAACACCCCGGAGGGCGCGCCGACCGCGACCTGGTCGGCGTCGCCGGCGAGGTCGACCGTCCCCAGGGTAGGGGTGGCCAGCGTCATCTGGGTGGCGAGCGGCGCGGGGAACGCCATGGGAAACCCGCTCGAGGTCGAGGCGGCCGTCAGCACGGTCTCCATGCCCGAATACAGCGTGACCCCGAGGATGTCGCGGGCGTCGACGAGCTGGACGTGGAGGACGTGCGGAAAGCTGTCGAGCAGCTGCGGCTGCGCCGTGTCGGGGAGCAAGCTCTGGCTGTAGGGGCACTGCAGCAGGGTCTGCATCACGGGCACCGGCAGCTGCATGCCCAGCAGGGGCAGGCCGTCCAGGGAGGCGGACAGGCCGGGCATCTCGATGCTGGCGATGGCTCCGAACAACAGCTTCGAATAGTGGGGGAGGGGGTCGAAGCTCGATTCCAGCTTGCCGAGCCCGGAGATCAGCCGGTTGACGAACGGCGTGCCCACCGGCTCGGACATCACGGGCTTGAGCCCCGTGTCCCAGGTCGGGGTCTGCGGCGCGCGCGGCAGCGCCAGGACCGTCGGGTCGAGCGGCCCGGAGCCGGTCGCGATCCGGCAGTTGGGGAACATCAGATCGCTGGCGGGTTTGGTTACGAAGGAGACCAGCAGCGCGCGATCGCCCTGCGCCGGATCGGGGCTGCCACGCGCGCCGCTCAGCGACACGGCCTGGTCGAACTTGTAGTCGACCTCGCCGGTCGTCGGGTCGGGTGACGCCGCGTTGCCTTCGGTCCACAACCCGGTCGTGAACACGCGGGGCAGCGTCAGGCTAGCCGGGCGCGGGGTCGGCGTGATCGCGTAGCCGCTGTTGCTCGGCACCGGATCGCGCTGGAGCCGACCGAAAAGTGGCACGGTCAGGTGGCCCACCTTGTCGGCCGGTTTCCACTGGACCTCGTGCGCAACCCCGCCGCTGAGCGTGTACTCGAGTCGCCAGGTGGTGCTCAGGTAGCTGCGCGGGATCGCGATCGTGCCATCGCCGGCCGAGTAGCTCGCGGACTCGAACGGCGCGTCGAGCGCCGCGATCCGGACGCTGGGTGCCGGATCGATCGGCACGAACTGGATGATCGGATCGGGTGCCCCCGACGGCAGCACCGTCGCGATCTGCCAGTCGAGCACGACGTGCGGCATGTCAGGTACCACGTCGACCGAGGCATCGAAGCCGCGGGTCGAATCGATCCCGAACACCTGGTTGCAGCCTACCAGTGCAAGCAGGCCGGAACCGGCCACGCACCGCATCGTGGAAGACTGCCACGGCGAAACCCGCAGGCACAACAGAAGGAACCCGCGGTGAGGTGATCGATTCGGGTTCGAGCGACCAGCCGCGAACGCTGATGCGGGTTCGCACAACGCGCGACCGAGCAGGAGACCGAGCAGGAGATCGAGCAGGCGACCGAGCGGCGGCGTGGCTAGGTCCCGCCCGGCTGCCCGGGGACGCGCCACTCTGCCGCCAAGGCGCAGCGCGGCAGACCGACGCGGGTGGCCTCGGCGTCCAGTGCCGCGGCCTTGGGCTCGCCGGTGAGCGGTTGGATCCGGATCAGGTAGTCGTGTGCCTCGGAGGTCTGGAAGTGCGCGGCGAGCCAGTTCGCGATCACCAGCGGGCGCTCGCTGGGATCGAGCCGATCGGCCCCCGACTTGACGATGACGTCGCACAGATTCTCGATGTCTGCCCGGTACAGCCCGGACGCCGGTGGCGGGGTGCTCGACGCATCGCGCTGGCAGGCGGTGACGAGGCCAAGGCTGGCGATCAAGTACGCGAACCGACTCATGGTAACCGCACTCTGCACCTGCTCGATCTTGGCGTCCATCGCTTCCGGGTTCGTCTCAGTTGTGGCTAGATCCCGTCATGGCTTACGTCGTCGCTGACCCCTGCGTGAAGTGCAAGTACACCGACTGCGTCGCGGTGTGCCCGGTCGACTGCTTCTATGAAGGCAAGAACTCGCTGGCGATCAACCCCGACGAGTGCATCGACTGTGGGGCGTGCGAGCCGGAGTGCCCGACGACCGCGATCTTCGAGGAGAGCGAGCTGCCGGCCAAGTGGAATGTCTACAAGGACATCAACGCGCTGGTCAGCGGCGCCAAGAAGGCGACCGACCTCGAGACCGGCACATGGCCGGCGCATCTCAAGGCGCAGGCGGCGGGGGCCTCGACCTGGGCCAACATCACCGAGCAGAAGAAGCCGCTGCCAGGCGCCGACGAGGCCGCGAAGGAAGAGAACAAGATCGCCGCGCTGACGCTCGAGACCGAGTAGCCGCGTCGGCGCTCGCGACCGAGTAGCCGCGTCGGCGCTCGCGACCGAGTAGCCGCGTCGGCGCTCGCGACCGGGTAGCCGCGTCGGCGCTCGCGACCGGGTAGCCGCGTCGGCGCTCGCGACCGGGTAGCCGCGTCGGCGCTCGCGACCGGGTAGCCGCGTCGGCTGAGACCGAGTCGCCGCGTCGGCGCTCGAGACCGAGTCGCCGCGTCGGCGCTCGAGACCGAGTCGCCGCGTCGGCGCTCGAGACCGAGTCGCCGCGTCGGCTCGCGACCGGATAGCCGCGTCGGCGCTCGAGACCGGATAGCCGCGTCGGTGCTCGAGACCGAGCAGCCGCGCTGACGCTCGGTCAGCCGTGCACGACCAGCACGGAGCACGGTGCGTGGCGGACGGTGCTTTCGGCGACGCTGCCGAGGAGCAGCCGGCGAAATCCGCGATTGCCGTGCGCGCCGACGACGATGAGGTCGTGGGCGCCGCGCTCGGCGGTCCCGGTGATCACCGAGGCCGGTGGCCCCTGCACGAGCTCGACATGAAGCGGGTGATCGGGGTCGGCGACGATCTTGTCGGCCTGGGTCTTGGCCGAGGCCAGCACGGCATCGCGCACGGTCGACCATGGAAACCGGGCCTGGCCGAGCAGCGTGGCGCCCCACGATCCGGCGGGGAGCTGCCAGGCGTGGACGACCTCGATCGCGGTTCCCGCCGCGATGACATTGGACGCGTGAGCCAGCGCCTTGGTCGCCGCCGGCGAGAAGTCGGTCGCGACCAGCGGCTTGCGAAACGCCGCGCGCATCGGCTGGCCGCGGACGACCAGGACGTCGCACGGCGCATGGCGGATCGTGGTGCTGGCGACGCTGCCCAGCAAGAACCGCGAGACCCCGGTGTGGCCCTGGGTCCCGACGACGATCAGCTCGGCGTTCTCGTCGTGGGCGGCCGATGCGAGGACCTCGTCGGGCGGTCCGAGCCGGCTGATCACCGAGGCCCGCACGCCGAGCGCCTGGATCTCCGCGAGCTTGCCGGCGAGCCGGCCGGCGGACTCAGCGCGGATCGCCGCCGAGACCTCGCCGAGCTGCTCGAGCATCGCGTTGTCGACCTCGCCGATCGGCGCTTCGCTCGGCTGGGCGTGGACCAGCACGAGCTTCGCGTGGTGCAGCTCGGCGAGTCCGATCGCGCGCTCGAGCGCCTGATCGCTGGCGACCGAGAGATCGACACCCGCGATGATCGTGCTGAGCCCCATCACCGGACTATAGGGCAAGACGTGGGACGGGTCAGTTGCAGGGGATCGGATCGCAGGCGCCCCACAGGCCGCGCTGGGCGGCCCGGGCCGCCGCCTCGAGCGTCTTGAATTCGTCGGCGCGGGCGTCGCCGTCGGGTGCGATGTGGAGCACGCAGGCATAGCCGCGCTCGATCAGCAGCCGGTTGACGTCCTGGCCGTCGACCGTGACGTAGGCGAGCGTGCGGCCGAACGCGTCCTGGCACCGGGCGTCGTAGTCGAGCTGGACCGGCTTTCCCAGGACCAGGTCGGTGTTGAACTGCGCCGCGTTGGCGCCGTAGCAATCCGCGTGGCCGTTCGTGGTCTCGGGCGCGTTGACCAGCAGGTAGCGGATCTTGACGTCGCCCGCCAGGGCGATCGTGTCGCCGTCGATGACGCGCTCGACAACGGCCTCGCGCGGGCCGCACGCCGCGCCGCCGTCGCCGCATGCCGGGAGCCCGGCGATCGCGAGCCCGACGACGACGCCGCGCGCCGCTCGGTCGCCGCTACGGGCACGGCGCATTGGCGGTCCCCGGCGTGCCCAGGTTGGTCATGTCGCCGTACGGCGTCATCCCGGCGCAGAAGTTGGGACCTCCGGCGTCGTCGTTGCCGGTGGCGCTGAGGTGGCCTGGATCGAGCTGCCGGGTGACCCCGGGGATCACGGAGGCCCAGTGAACCGCGGCGAGCACCGTTCCGCCGCTGGAGATCTGGACGTCGCCGTCAGTGTCGACCAGGCCGAAGCTGAACGTGGCATCGACCGCCGGCAGCATCGAATTGTCGTCCGCGCTGTTCGAGCGCGCGAACACGGCGAACCCGCCGGGTGGAACCGAGATGCACCGGCCCGAACGCACCGGTTTGCCCGGTGTGGCGATCCGGCCGACCGTGAGCTCGTTGAGATCGAAGGCCGCCGCGCCGGTGTTGGCGACCTCGAACCACTCGCGCTGCGCGTCGGTTGCGCCCGCGACATTGGCCGGGTTTATCAGCAGCTCGCTGATCACGAGCTCGCCGGCCCGCGGCGCGACGATCGACCGGATCCCGGCGCCGTCCTCGCACTCGCCGGGACCTGGCAGCGCGGCGCACGGCGCGTTGCCGGCGCCGGGCGTGCCGAGATCACCGGCACCGTAGGGCACCGTGGCGTCGCAGAAGTTGCTCTCGGCGTCGTTGGCCTGCGCATCGACGAGGTCCGGATCGAGCTGGCGCGACGCGCCGTTGGCCGCGTGGGTCCAGGTCACGGCATCGACCACGGTCGTGCCGGCGAGGATCGCGATGTCGCCGGCACCGGTGGTGCCTGGCACCAGCGCGAACCTGAACGTGCCGGCGATCGCGGCGGCGGGGAGCTCGCCGTTGTCCGCCGGTACGGCCGATCGCGCGAACACGACGTAGCTGCCGGCGGCGACGTGGAGGCAGTCGGCGCTCGCCAGCACGTCCGGCTCGAGGGCATCGCCCGCGCGGTCGAGGCCGACGCCGTTGAGATCGACGTCGGTCATCGCCCGGACCTCGAACCACTCGCCGGTCGCGTCGCTGACCTTGGCCGGGCTCGGCATCACCTCGGTGATCACGAGATCTCCCACGCCTGGGGCGATCGCGTCGCGCATCGCGCCGCGCTCGCTGCACTGGCCCGAGACGATCGGCTGGCAGTCGTTCTCGGCGCCCGGCGTGCCGAAGTTGCCGTCCTCGAACTCGGTGTCGTTGGCTTGGCACCACTGAGCGGACTCGTCGTTGAGCGTGTACTCGGGTGGCTGGGCGCGGGTCAGCTCGCGCGCGTGGCCCTCGGTGATGTGGTCGTAGATCGCGCTGTCGATCTCGCGGTCGCCGCACGACAGGGCGAGCTTGCCACCGTCGGCGTTGTAGAAGTCTCCCAGATCAGCGCCGTAGCCATAGTCGACGTACGCCGGCAGCAGCTCCTGCGCTGCGTTGCCGAGCGTGAAGAACTGACCGGGGGCGATCGTCGCGTGCCCGATCGTGTGCGTGTCCGGCTTGGCGCCGTCGGGCCGGCTGTGGGTGATCGTCACGCCGTCGAGCTCGATCGGCTGGCCCTTGGCATTGTAGATCTCGAACCACTCCTTGCCGGTGTCGCTGCCGGGCGCGCCGCCTGAGGCCTTGAAATCGGCGAACACCTCGGTGATCACGAGATCCCCGGGCACGAGCGCGACCTTGCAGCCGGTCGCGTTCGGAAGCGACGGCCCGCAGCTGGTCACGATCGCGGCGCTGACCACCAAAACAACCCAGACAACAACGGCACGCACACCGCAATCGTATCGAACACACCAGCGCGATTTGCAACCGAGCTGCTCGCGCCGGACAGCGCGGGTTCGCGCCGGACAGCGCTAGCCCTACTTTCGCATTATCGCGGGCGAAATCACGAGCGTTCGTCGGGGCGAGCTCGTGAAGCCATACATGAGACAAGTGACGGCATCCAGCGAGCCAGCTCGAAGACCTTCACGGCGCGACGCT
>Ga0307509_10001402_pt1 | contig 40763 bp, 36 predicted proteins | sample 10_EM_MG_FD_202245 | JGI IMG/M metagenome (GOLD analysis project Ga0307509, IMG submission 202245) | Populus trichocarpa ectomycorrhiza microbial communities from riparian zone in the Pacific Northwest, United States - 10_EM | ecosystem: Host-associated > Plants > Roots > Unclassified | place...
AAGACTCCATGCCGACGAAGATGGATCGTAACCAATGGACTGATGTGTGGGAGCACCGTCAGGAAATTTCATGGTGTTGCGATTCGGAAGTCGAAGTGAGATAACAGAATTGACAGGGTCAAATGGTGTTCGCACTTTTAGAGCAAAGCTGGAGTTGGTTAGCAGGTACTTAGTTAGTATAAGAACTAGATGTAGCCCGCGACCACCCAGACGCGGCATATAAATATCGAGGTGCCTCCCAAGCTATTTGAACATCATCAAGCAACGGAGAAGAGATCTTATCAATATAAGTTTTTACGCAAGAAAAATCTTTATTACTTTATCTACCTCTATTTTGAATCATTGAGCCTTCCTAGACAATCTCCGTCTACGATTAAGATTATCGGCCTGAGTTATCTCGCAAGACTTTTAGATAGGCTCCCGCCTAACATCCTGCCGGTGGACTAGATCGACATCGTTTGATCTCCGAGGCATCTGATATACAGTCTCCGGTTCAAAAAAATTGAGAATCTGCAAATTAAAAGTCAGAAACACGCTCGCTTACTTGGCTCAAGGACACCGAACCCTCCAATCATAACCCAAAACCAAATCACTGTTTCCTGATCTTTTCTCCCAGTTGCTTTATATTTGATAGAGATTTGATAGAGTTTTAATTGATGGAATCAAATTGACATGTTCGTGGAGGAGTAGTACCCATTTCGGGGAGATGACATATGAGCACGACTTCTTAGCGAGAATGTATTTTGATATACCAGGCTTTTTCTTGAAGTGCGCATTTGACTAAGCGATGTGACCTAGCCCAGTTAGACGATATCACGTGAATGGCAGTTGCTGGCAGTCCAGGGGATAGAGGTTATCTGAGTCCTAATCTCCGCTGGTGTTAATACCGGTAGTATGGTTTTAGTGAGATGGGCTACCCCGGAATCGGGCCCAGCCTCTGGTTAGGAGTCTCTTGAATCTCGATATGCGCCGCTCCTCACAATCTATTAAAACGAAAGTTAGATTACGTTAACGCATGGCTTAGGGGAGTCTGCCAGGTCCAAAATTAATGTTCTAATAACAAATTCTCTTCTTTTGTGGGCGGGCTCGTCAACTGGGGTTGTCTATCCAAAAACTTGATCTAAGCGAGGGGAATTTGTATGGGTGTCTAAGGAACGGAATACAGGTTTCGAAAATCGCCAGTTTCACATCCCATATTGCACTATATGCCCCAGTAACGAAATATAGCAGTTGGGATACTTAGGACCACAATTTTACAAAGAATCAGTTACACAGGTAGGAAACTATTAAATAGGACAGACAGGGATATATTTGGCTAGCTAACATTAATTAACTGTTCCATGACTTCTTGTCAGACGATGTTGCTAGCAATCTTGGCATAAAATTATGCGAAATTTAACAATTTTTTAATAACATAACTGTGCCAAGCCCTATCTTTGGACTGGGAAAAAGAGCAAAAATTATGGTTCACTTGGCGCATTTTTGGTAATTTTCATACGATTTTTATTTTTATTTTTATTTTCATTTTCTTGGATCCACCAAGGTATTTAGCATCCTAAATAATGATTATTTTCTGTAGCGGCACTATTGTGGTATGGAGGAGGTCATAGTTTGCAAACTTCGCCCCTGTCATGGTATATCATGGTATAGTGCCGGACACTGCCAATCGACACCTGTGTTAATTCGCCGTCGCTTACTAAGCGCCAATAACCTTCCTAATTGGGTTAGGTTGACAAACAAAGTGAAATGATCGGCTATATCTATTTCCGCATTAGGCGTGGTGTTGCCAAGATATTACCTGATACAGTAATTTTAGGGTGTGTTAATTTGCTACCTCTCCAACCAGAAAATGGAAATCTTTGAATTGCTCTACCACAGCAGGAAGTTTATATTTCCTTAAACCCCTCTGTAATCCTTTAGACAACCATCAATTAAAGCCTTTTACAGAAGCTTTTCAGCTTTTGATTTGTTGTTGTTGACTTAGAGGAGTTTGAAGTTGGTTGTACTTTGGGTTCGCTAAGGTGTTGATTGGCATTGTGCGGCATCATACCGTAAAAACTCGGTAAATCCACTATCGGAAATCGGGCCCATAGCGTTCGTAATCTGAGACGAAACACCCTGAGAAGGAATAGTATTTCCTAGACAAGGTATAGCTTGGAGAGGCTAAGCTTGTTGGATCTCATTAACTGATATTCGTAATTTTGTTAACCTACACCTCTAAACCTGTTGGGGTTTGGTGGAGCAGTGCTCTTGAGATCCTCGATAGTGGATCTACCGAGTTTTTACCGTATTTTAAACATAGACCCCTGTTTTTCATGGTATAATAAACGATCGCTCCCATGTTTTATGTTCATTCTGCATGATCTGCCATGATAAGCCTGCAGGGAGTTCACAAATATCTGCAGGCTGCCTGGGCACCTGCAGGTCAGGCAGTCCAGATTGAAATTTTAAATAACCCCATTGCTTTGCCTGGGCACATGCGTGCTTGGGCTGGACAGCTGCGAGTTTTGAGGTAGCAGGTCAATTTAACCGTTAGCTGGGCACTGCCGACTTTGGTGGTATCCAGCAGAATCACCAAGGCTTTTCAACACCGTTGCGGGACTGACGGGACTGTTCGCTTCGGATTGCCGGGCCAACCCCCCCTCCGGGGCCTCTTAAATCCAAATATGAGCCCCGCCGCTTGATCAATCGGTACGAAAGCTAAGCCAATGTATGTCATGGGGGAGCCTGGCGGGTCCTAAATTCACGTTGCAATATCAAATTCCCGTCTTCTGTGGGCAGAGCTCGTTAATTGGCATGGCACATTCAAAAACGGGCTAGGAGAATTTGTATGGCAGTCGATGGAACAAGATAGTGGTTTTGAAAATCGCCCGTTTCATGTTCCTACAGTTCATCTAGTAGATTATTGGCATTTAGCAAAAGCAACTAAACATTGCGATCCTACAGCACTCAATAAATGGCCTCCAGAACTGGGATTAAAAAAAAAACATTTGAAAAAATAAATAAATAAATCTACTCCTAATTAATACCTTGTGTGTCATGCGTCTGCTTTATGGGGATTTTTCTTGTGGTAAAGGTATGGTGTGTTTGGGGGTAAGGGGTGGGCTTGCGATACAAGTACTAGTACTAGGTGGTGGGGGGCAGCAGGGCCAAATGTTCAATTACCGTAAAAACTCGAATAGAAGAGAAATGTGCTAGGAAGCTGAAGTTGCCTCTCCTCGCAAGGCGTCTCGTGTACGGAGGCACAGCGTGTAAGTTTTGTAGGTTACACAGGGAGGGAGGGTGGCAGTCCTCGTTTGTGGAACCTACAAAACTTACACGCTGTACCTACGTATTCCTTTTGTTCTGTCTCAACTGGGGGCTGAGTTTGCGGTGTTTTCCCCTCGTGTAACTGAGAGGGGAAATTCCAACGTCCTAGTACATTTCTCTTCTACGAGTACCGGTACTCGAGTATTTGAGTTTTTACGGTACTTTTGCGAAGGGACAATACCGGCATGCCCCAATAAATTAAGTATAGCAGTAGGGATACCCTGGGCCACTATTTTACGAAGAATTAATTGACTTGTTAAGCGGGTGGTTCAGTTCTAGCGCTTTGAAGACTCTTATTTTTGGTGTAAAAGTAGCCACAGGATGACTTTTGTTAGCGCATGGTACTGGGGTACGTGTCAAGGAAGGGCTCCATGTTGGAAGCTTTTGGTGCTGCTCGGCGTGCTCGGCATATCGCGCTATTGTTTACATATACACATACGGTACTGTCCGGGAAAGGCGCTTTGGTTTTAGAAAGATGGTTTGTTTTTCAGGAAAGCCCCTCGGCTGCGGCAATTCGCACGGGTTTTGGACCGAGGCATCTGCCATGAAGGAGTGTGGGAAATCTGTAAGGAAGGGAAAGGGTCAGATGCGCGGAGGTTGGATGATGGCCGAACGCTATGAACATTGGAGCCTCTGTCTTTCCTTTTGTTAGTATTAGGGTAACTTTACGCTTAAAGGGGAAAGGAAATACATGGTGAAAGAGACTGGAGATGTGTGGTGGGCCATGAATGTAGAAGGACTTCGTTGTGGTATGTATATACTATTGACTTTACCGTGAGTTATTTTTAGTGGAGAGTGTGTGTAAAGTAGAGACTGTGAGTTGAAGAGAGCTTCCCACTTCCCACTCCTACCTTACGTTGCGGCTGGGCGATCGCGTTTTTATTGTGTAACTTAGGCTCTTGGCGTTTACCCTAGCTGCTGCTGCTTCGTCTGGTTGTCGTCGCCGTCCATCAGTTGATTCGGCGATGTTCGGTTATTCATGCTAAAGGACAATACTGCACTGGTACATGGCTATCGCGACACATATCCAAAACCATGGCCCCTACTGTACTCGAGTATATTTACAGAACCTATCAATACAAGTACTCGGGGTGCATAAAAGTGATTAACAATTTATGCCTCAATGTGACACAAAGTGATAGGATCAGCGTCGGATGGCCCACAGGCAACTGGGTTCGTCACTTTGTGCCAAACTGCGGCACAAAAATGTGCGTAAGTCACTTTCATGCACCCCCGAGTACGAGTACAATAGTGCTCGAGCACGAGGGTGCTGGAGGATCTCCCCAGCACCGGCCAAGAGAATAGGCTGTGGTTCATGAAGTTATTCTAGGTGATACAGGTACAGTCTTCACCGCAGTGGCGACTAAACTGGCGGGGGGGCCAACTCGCCAGCCAGTAATTGTCTGTAACCCTAACTTTGACAATTTCCTTTCTTGTCCACCAAAAATGTCGCCGTTTGTTGCTCCCAGGTTTCATTGTGACTACGGCTGTGTTCGAGTACACGGAGATAAGTATATATGCGCTTATTGGTCGGTTTATTCACGGGGCTGACGTCCCCGCACCCGCGCGGCCGAGTTACCCCCAGACACCCAGATAGAGTAGCAATCCCGCTGGCGAATAGCAAGCTCATCCAGGGCAACATCATTAATAATCATATACGCTACAAAACAACTGAGGGTACCACACTGCTTATCGATGAGAAGGGGATCATTACAGAGCCACATAATTTCTACGGTATAGCAAATTGCATCACGCCACTTGCCACCGTCGGATTGTCCACTTATTGGTCCGGCGATGACTACTCTATGTGGGTGTCCAAGAGCAACTCGGCCGCGCGAGTATGTGCTTTAGTACAATCTGATACAGGTGGATGCTGGGCGAGCTGGCTATCTCACTGCAGGCGCTGTACCGAGTACACCTGCTGGAGTTGGGTGGAATTTGGCTGGAGCGCAAGGCCTATGGAGCCGGAGAATACCGTAATGTGATGGCTGAATGAGTGGGGGTCTCCCATCACCAATGCAGAAGGTAAAACGGAGTTTTTTTGGTGCAAAGGAGGTGGGCTTGATTGGAGGCAGGAGGGTCAGATGTGTCCACTAGATTCCACAAAAACCCACTTTTCTTCAGCCCCCAGGAACTCCAGCAACCGACTCAACCGCCCATCATCTACTCTTACAATAGCCTGGACAGCAAAGAACGAAAGATGTCCCAATCATTCAGTAATAATCACAACTCTTTCAACACGATAAACAACACGATCTGTTCAAACACTATTGTTGCCGAAGACGAACATAATATCCTTGCCTGGATATCCCCACTAGATCCGAAGTTGCGCCATCAGGACATCAGAGACCGCAGAGTAGGAAATGTGGGGGAATGGGTTTTAGAAACCGAGGAGTTCAGAAGCTGGTACGCGGGGGCTAAGGGTGATGGATCTGAGAAGCCAGTTTTGTTTTGCTATGGTGATCCGGGCGTTGGGAAAACACATATTAGGTAACAAGGACCAACTCAAGAAGTCAAAGAAAGAGGGCAGGTGCTAACAAGCTACGACTCTAGCTCCTTGGTGATAGACTACTTGTGCGATCAGGGTGAAGGACAGAATGCCACGATAGTATGTTTTTACTTCGACTTCGCCTCCAGAAAGGAGCAGTCCCCCACCAGCATGCTGGGATGCCTGCTGAGTCAATTGGTTTTTGGGCTTGAGGAGATCCCTGAGGAGATATCACGAGCGTACAGAGGCCGAAAAAATGCCATTGGTGGGCAGAGACCCCAGATATCCACTATCCTAAAGATGATGCAGGCTGCCTCTGCCAAAAAGCGCGCCATTATATGCATCGACGGCCTCGATGAATGTGCACCAGAACATCTATTCACGCTTCTCAATTCTTTGAACCAAATTCTCCAGCAGTCCCCAGACATTCGAATATTCATGACCGGAAGACCGCACATTCTGCTTGAGCTCGACAGGCATCTTACCGGAAGGGTGGCGAGTAGGTTGGTTAGTCCGAGGAGGGATGACATCATTAGCTATATTCATAGCAGGCTGGCCGCAGACACAATGTCGGGCGCCATGGACCGTGATCTGCAGAGTGACATCCTTGGGAAAATTCCTGAAAATATTTCGGAAATGTATGTACGACCAGACAGACTCCGAAAGCTACCCCAACTATGTACTGACATACATATATAGATTCCTGCTGGTGTCGCTCAACATCGATGCAATCCTGGAAGAGCCTACAATCCATGGCAGGCGAAAGAAGCTAAGCAAAATGACGGATGGTTTGGGATTGGAGGGTGCTTATGGTGAAACTTTGGGTCGGATAAAGGACCAGGATGAAGCCAGAGCGAGTCTTGCAATGGCCGCATTGATGTGGATCACTTACGCAGAGCGGCCCCTGAAGGTTGTTGAGTTGTGTCATGCCCTAGCTGTCGAAATAGGGGTGCTGAACCTCAATACCGACAATGCCCCTTCTATAGATACAGTCCTAGCCTGCTGCCAAGGACTAGTCACCGTAGACGAAAAGGCTTCCACTGCTCGGCTAATCCATTTTACCCTTCAAGAGTACCTCCGGGCTCATCCCAAGAACTTTGGCGCAGTTCACTCGAAAATGGCAGAAACCTGCTTAAGTTATCTGAATTCACATGAAGTCTCGGTTCTTTCCACCAGCCCCTCTCCCGATCTCGAAGGGACACCCTTCCTCAAATACTCCGCGGTGTATTGGGGAGATCATGCAAGAAGGGGTTTTTCAGATTGTGTGAAGCAGCTTGCGTTGAAGCTATTTGACGACAACAATACCCAAATATCCACTAAAATCCTCTTGGAAGCGCGGAAAGGATCTTCGTACACCATTGATTTTGATAATCTTCAGCTGTTCAGTGGCCTACATTGTGCGTCTCTCTTCGGGATTGTTGAGATTGTAATTGGGTTGATAATGGAGGAGAGTTGTGATATCAACAAAAAAGACTGTATGGATAATACGCCGCTTGTGTGGGCTGCTCGAAATGGGCACACACGAGTTGTCGAAATCTTACTTGAGCGAGGTGATGTTATCCCCGACGAACCAGGCAGTCATGGCCTAACCCCGCTCCATGGTGCTGCTATCAGTGGAGAAGTAGAAGTGGTGAAAATATTACTCGAACGGGGCGACATCGACCCTGAGAAGCCAAATAGCAACGGCATAACACCACTGATTTGTGCCGCTCACCATGGGCGCGCGGAAGTAGTGAAAATGTTACTCGAACGGGACAACGTCCACCCCGACAAGCCAAATAACGACGGCCTAACACCACTGAATTGCGCCACTCGGAATGGGCACGCAGAAGTGGTGAAAATGCTACTCGAACGGGATGACGTCCACCCCGACAAGCCTGATATCAACGGCACAACAGCGCTCAGTGGTGCTGCTTTCAATGGGCACGCGGAAGTGGTGAAAATACTACTTGAACGGGACGACGTCGACCCCGACAAGCCTGATATCAACGGCGTAACACCACTCCATAGTGCCGCTTTCAACGGACACGTAGACGTGGTGAAAATGCTACTCGAACGAGACGACGTCGATTGCAACAAGCCACATAAACTCGGCCTAACACCACTTAATGGTGCCGCTTTCAATGGGCACGCGGAAGTAGTGAAAATGCTGCTCGAACGGGACGACATCCACGCCGATAAGCCACAGCAGGGCGGCGCAACACCACTTCACGGCGCCGCTTTGAGTGGACACGCACAAGTTGTGAAAATGCTACTTGAAAGGGGCGGCGTCTACCCCGACAAGCCAGATAACGAGGGGGAAACACCACTTCATTGTGCCGCTTCGAATGGGCACACGGAAGTAATGAAAATGCTACTCGAACGGAATGATGTCGACCCCAACCAGCCAAATAAAAATGGCCAAACACCACTTCACCGCGGAGCTATGAATGGGCACGTGGAAGTGGTGAAAATGCTGCTCGAACGGGACGACGTCCATCCCGACAAGTCAAATATCTACGGCGGAACACCACTCCATAGTGCCAGTTTCAATGGGCGCGCGGCAGTAGTGAAAATGCTACTCGAACGGGATGACGTCCACCCCGACAAGCCCGATACCAACGGCGTAACAGCACTCAATGGTGCCGCTTTCCAAGGGCACGCGCAAGTGGTGAAAATACTACTCGAACGGGAGGACGTCCATCCCCACAAGCCAAATAACTACGGTCGAACGCCACTGGATTGGGCCGCTTTGAATGGGCACGCTGAAGTGGTGAAAATGCTACTCGAACGGGATGACATCCACCACGACAAGCCAGGTAGCGACGGCCTAGAACCACTCCACTGCGCCACGGAGGGTGGGCATGCGGAAGTGGTGAAAATGCTGCTCGAAAGGGACGACATCGACCCCGACAGGCCAAATAACGACGGCCGAACACCACTCCATTGCGCCGCCTTCAGTGGGCACGTGGAAATAGTGAAAATACTACTCGAACGGGACAACGTCCACCCCGACAGGCCAAATAACGACGGCCGAACACCACTCCATTGTGCCGCTTTCAGTGGGCACGTGGAAGTGGTGGAATTACTGCTCGAACGCGACGACGTCCACTCCGACAAGCCAAATAACGCGGGCCAAACCCCGCTCTGTGGTGCCGCTTTCTATGGGCACGCTGAAGTGGTGAAAATGTTACTCGAACGAGACGACGTCCACCCCGACAAGCCTGATAGCATCGGGCTAACATCACTTTATTACGCAGCTTTGAATGGGCAGACGGAAGTGGTGAAAATGCTACTTGAACGAGACGACATCCTCCCCGACGGGCCAAATAACGACGGCCTAACACCACTCCTTGGCGCCGCTTTCAATGGGCACGCTGAAGTGGTGAAAATGCTGCTCGAACGGGACGACATCGACCCCGATAAGCCAACTAGCGACGGCGTAACACCGCTCCATTGCGCCACTGACAATGGGCAGGCGGAAGTGGTGGAAATACTACTCGGACGGGACGGCGTCCACCCCGACAAGCCAAATAACGACGGCCGAACACCGCTCCATTGTGCCGCTTTCAAAGGGCACGCTGAAGTGGTGAAAGTTCTACTCCAAAGAGACGACGTCCACCCCGACAAGCCAAGTAACGACGGCCGAACACCACTTCATAGTGCCGCTTTGAATGGGCACGCGGAAGTGGTGAAAATGCTGCTCGAACGAGACGATATCTACCCCGACAAGCAATGTAATGACGGTCTAACAGCATTTCAGTGGGCAGCTGCGAATGGGCATGTAGGAGTGGCGAGAATACTACTCGAACGGGACGATGTCCACCCCGACAAGCCAGATGACGAGGGCGCAACACCACTTTATTACGCAGCTTTAAATGGGCACGTGGAAGTGGTGGAAATGCTGCTCGAACGGGATGACGTCCACCCGGACATGCCTTTTATCAAGGGAACAGCACTCCACGGTGCCGCTATCAATGGGCACGCGGATGTTGTGAAAATACTACTCGAACGGGACGACGTCCACCCCGACAAGCCAGATGACATCGGCACGACACCACTTTATGTGGCCGCTTTCAATGGACACGTGGAAGTGGTGAAAATGCTACTCGAACGGGACGATGTCCGCCCGGACCAGCCAGCTGGCAACGGCCTAACCCCACTCCATTGCGCCACTGTGAATGGGCACGCGGAAGTGGTGAAAATGCTACTCGAACGGGATGACGTCCACCCTGACCAACAAGGGGTGCACATCCGAAGGGTGCTTCGGCTCTGGACTCTGTTACTGTGGCTCGTGGTTCCCCTCGCCTTGGATTATATTATGTCCCTGTTGTGAATAGTCTTTACATGTTCATTCCCTATTTCTATTTCTTCTACCATTTGTTTTTTCCCATTCCCTTGGCTCAGAGTGTAGACCTGCGTGTAATTTGGATAATATTAGAGAAAAAAATTATACGAAGAGTATGTATTTTATATAGGTGACGATCGGTGCGAAAACTATAGTTTAATTAATATATTATGATTGTGACTTGTTTCAGCAACCCGCCCCAAGTATGGAACAGACTACAATACTAAGCATAAGCAATATCAAACCCCACCTGACATGGATGGATATTCTCCCTCCACCTCCCCTAACCTCCCCCTCCCTGGAAGAATCTCTCTCTCCCTCTCCGGCCTCCTACGTGATATCAGTGTTATCTGTTGCGAACCCATATATGATATAATGAACCCCCTCAGTCAGAAGGAAAATAATCGCCATTCCCTAAGACCCAGTATTCTACGCTACACCAAATTACGGTATGTATTAGAAGCTGCGCTTTTTCAATGCAAAATCGGATGCCAGATAATGATATATTTTACCACAGTGATAATGTTGTAGAACGTGGTAATAAATTAAGTTTTTTAATAAGCGAATTTCAGATACCTCACCTACTAAGGTCGGGAGATGATTGGGCAATGAGATAGAGATGAGGCCCTGGTAGCATATCAGGAGTGCAGTGTATGCAGTATTAAACTTCAACGGGGGCGATACGATTGCACGACGAGTGACGATCGGTGCAACGGAACGAATGCTAAGCAACTCACAACGTAGGCGATCGCACACTCAAGTCTGGGGGAAAACATTTTCGCTCAGAACCACAACAGGTTCACGCTCAACAAGTCCAGATCCTTGGTGTCTAAGAGCGTTAACAGGAGTATATATCAACCACAAAAAGATCGTATCCATCCATGAGCCACCGTGCTACTCCAAGGGTTTCTCATTCCCCTTATGAGCACTCCCAAGCTAACAAAAGGAAAACAAACACCACTGCTCACCGCCCCCACACATGTTCCCCCAGGGTGTAAAGCCCCTTTACCACTTTTCCGGAATTCCTTACAGCCATTCCGCTTCCTGTCCGACGACTGCATTCCTGCATAGGAGATGCTTTCCGCAAAACACGCCCGAAGCCGAAACGATGCCCGAAGCCAAAGCGAGTCCCCGAAGACAAACCCATGCTCGGATCCCTCCCAAGGCAAACCTATGCCCGAAGCCGGGGCTATATGCCTGGATTCCCACCAGATACCCGAAGCCGAACAAGGGCGCTCCCGGATGCTAACAAAACAACAAAGGAAGTATCAAGAGGGTATGGCGAGCAGCACTATTTCCTACATGGAGGGTGCCACCGAGGTGGAGGAGCGGAGTTCAATCCCCGATCTTCTCCCTGCAACAGCGAGGGTTGATTGTGTATTAAATTTTAAAAACACAAATTTCGCATTTTTTTCCGCCCATCTTCTAGGCACTCTTGTAGCTACCCCCCCCTCTAGCTGCCCCTTCATTGAGACCTGAACTGCTCTTATACCAGCACAATTAATACTGCTTGACAAGGGCACCATTAGCCGCTGTGCCACATGATACTGTCATATTACTACGCGCTATGGAAATTGACACTTCGAACCTCTCTGTTGTAATAGTGACCGAATCGTCTTCGGTATAGGTGAGGATCACGTCAGGATTCCGTATACGATAGGAAAACTTTGCACGCTAGGGCTTTAGTATAAAGAGGAGTTCTGGCCTCTGTCTGGATAGAAATCAACGATTCTTCTTTTCTTCCGGCGTCTGTTGCTACACTCTCAGGAGTGTGCATACCGAGTGATATTCCATGATAGCATGTATCCCTTTCTAAAGGCTATTTATTGAGCACTTACTGTAACATCATAGATCATATAAACACAAATAATACTAGATATAGATGTTCCGGAGCCCTCACCCGGCTGGGTAATGGAAAAGGAATCTAGTTTATCATACCCCCCGTCCTCAGCTTAATATGCCCCGATGACAAAATATAGTAATTAGAATACCTATGACTACTATTTTATTAAGAACTTACTTGCCAAGTGGCTGGTGGAGTTCTAACGCTCTGCGAAGCCCTTATCTTTGGTGTAAAAATGGCCACACACATGTGAGACTTTCCTTCCCTCGTGCCCACTCCCGGGCCAACAAAAGAAAACAAATACCACTGCTTACAACATCCGGATATGTTCCCGTTGAATGTAAACCTCTTTTACATCCTTTCAGGTTTGCCTTACAGCCTTTTAGCTCCCCTTCCTATGGCTGCATTCCAGCACAAGAAATGCTTCTCCAAACATCAAAACAAATGCCTAAAGTCAAAGTCTTATGCCCCAATCCCAAATGCATTTCCGAAGCCACCAACAAGCACGTCCCCGGAAGCTATCTAAAATAGAATAAAAATAAAGTATCATGAGAGTATGACCAGGAGTATAACTTCCAACACTCTTTTGCTAGTGTGCTCAGAAACTTCAAGTTCAGGATTTGATCTTGTTCATAGTTTATGACGATGCGAGTCATGTGTCATCTGTGTACAATAATAAGGAAGGAAGAATACATCTTTAAGAAATAAACAAAGCCAAAAGTACCATACTTGCCGAATTGGAACTCAAAAACCACTAGCATAAATCTGCAAGGCAGTAAGCACACTCCTGTGGAGTGGGCACTAGCAGTATCGCCATCGGAAAGTTCTGATATTGGTTGCGATATCCCAAGCATTGTACTTCAAGTCAACTTTAGTTACATCCCATCTTTCACTTTGTTGCGATATCACCGTGACTATAGTTAAGGCAAGAGACTTATGAAAGTATTTCAAAGAAAGAATAAGGTCTATAGCAGAATAATTGGTTTAGTCTTATCGGAGCACTTGATGATTTATTTCACCTTCTTGTTCGACAGGTATAATATATTGTTTGTCCCTTACCTCGCATCATCATATATCACTCATTGTGTATCTACAGCAGCCGACAGTCCCCCTCATGTTTTTATAGCTTGTGTCCAGCCGCCATTCCTAATACCTGCCCTCTGTCGGCCCCCCACCAGTCTAAGCCTAGAATTAATGCTGCTCTTTCTTTCTTCCTTTGCTAAGTCTTCCTCGTTTCGAATAATCTTTAGTTTAGTGGGGCTACATAGGGGCTATCTGAATCCTAAACCCGGCGGTCTTGGGATGACCGGTGGGGGCCCTCATATGAGGTAGACAGCCTTGGTGAAATCAAATCATTAAGGAGCCAGTCCCTCCGGCCTCGGGTCAGCCGGACTAGCTTAGGCTTTTTCAGAGATGAGCAGGCCGGGCTATAGGAAAGCAGTTCTCCAAAACCAAAGCACGGCCCTGCCCGGCCCGCATGCAGCCTTCTAGTTATGAGTGATAGCATGTTTCTGACCCTATGACGTAAGAAATTGCTTTCTGCGTTCTAGAGTCAGGGTTGAAACACCCTATCACTAATCACCCGTGTTGAATTTATGCGAACCAGAAGCTCCCATATCGGTGAAGGATATGTTGATTTTGATTCTGTCTGCGCCCTTAAGTGGAGAAGGGGAAATTTTAGAGAAAAATTAGGTAAAGAAAGTATCTCGCCTAATACCGCATTAGTCCACCATGAGACGGAATTGCGAAAAGGGACTAAATATAGGATCATGGTTATGTAGTGTGGACATGAAGATCGTGGTTGACCAGCTTATGACAATGAACGAATCTTAAGCTCAATCCATAGAACCAAATGCTCTATGTTTTATCCTCATTCTGCGTGATTTGCCCTGATAAGCCTGCAGGTCGTTCACAAATATCTGCAGGCTGCCTGGGCACCTGCAGGTCATGCAGTCCAGATTGAAATTTAAAGAACCGGGCTGCTTCGCCTTGTCATCTGCGACCTTGGGCTGAACTGCTGCGAGGTTTGATGTACTCGAGTACTCGTACTGTATGGTGCTCGGGTAGAGCTTACCTAGGCACTGCCGGCTCTGGGGGCAACCGCCGGATTGACCAAGTCCTTTCAAAACCATCTCCCGACTGGCCACTTGGGATCGCTAGGCCCAACCCCCCCCCTTCGGGGCGTCTTAAATTCCAATATGGGCCCCCCTCTGAATGATTGGTAAGACAAGCTATGATACCTCAATGCGTGGCATGGGGGTGTCTGGCGGTTCCCAAATTCACGTTGCTGCTCACACTTCCCTGCCAAGACCCCACTCAACGATGACTTCTAGAAGCAGAACTAAAAAAAATATATGAAAAAATAAAATAAATAATATACAACCCCAATTAATACCTTGTATGTGATGCATCTGCGTTGTGGAGGTTTGTCTGGTGGTAAAGGCATGGTGTGATTCGGGGTGCGGGATCTGGTTGCGATACCTGTACTACGGTATGTGGTGGGGCTGGAGGGCAAATGTTTGATTACAGAGGAGGACAAAAGTGCATGAGTTTTGGTACAACGCAACCATGGGATAGGCGGGTTGAGCTGGCATACCTCGGGATTGTACTGCCGTTGGGGTCGATAAGCCTGGATAGGTGCCGCCCTTGCTTTTAAGAGTTAAGAGTTAAATATATTATTGAACATCGCTAAAAAAAATCCCCCCAATACCCGCAAGGTCAAAATCCAACGTAATGCCAGCAACACAACATACTGGCACACACTAAAGAAAGAATACTGATAAGGCTGCAGAGGCCTTTGATTACCTTGTATAAATGTACTCTTCTAGCTAAGAAATGGTCGAGACAGGTGTAAGTCGAGCAGGGCGAGGCAATTGTGGTCCAGAGAGCAAGTTACGGTAAGTTACCCTACCCGGCAGACCCATCAGCTGGCATGTATGTGGCGGGCCTTGGGCTCCATAATTCTAGCCTGACTCTGATTTTTACCAGAAGAAATTGCTACTTCTAAGAGAGAATTGACTTGGGACTTCAGTGACACTATGTAAGGGGTTCATAGAGGCATGGTGGTGGTGATCGGTGCTTTGTGTGCTTTATTTCGGATGTGAAGATCTTTTTTTTTTCAATCGTTGCACTGCGGAAAAACTCATGCACTTTTGTCCCCCGGTGTACTTTTGCGAAGGGACAATATGCCCCAATAGAGTGACGGCGCCCCGCGTAGGAATCAAAGTTGGAAGTTGGAAGTTGGAACTCTTGGCGAATATTTGAGGGGGAAGAAAACTTCTTTAAAGCAAGAAGTTTGTGTCATTGGGTATTCCTTGTTTTTCTCATGCGTTGCCTCGGGCATGGCTGCCAAGGCTTCGAACTTCTAACTTCTAACTTTGATTTATGCGCGGGGCGCCGTCACTCCAATGATGAAATAGCAGCAGGGCCGCTACCCGCAAAAACTCGCCAAACTCGCCATGCAAGCCCACAAATTGTGGCCCTCTAACTGGCCAGCAGGACGGACATGGTGGCAAGCCTACACTCCGATTGGCCACAATCCTTGCAAGGTGGGTTTGGCTGCATAGCGAGTTTGGCGAGTGTTTGCGGGTATTTTGGCAAGAATTAATTTACTTGCCAAGTGGGTAGTGCAGTTCTAGCACTCTAAAGTCCCTTATTTTTGGTGTAAAGAAGGACACACAGTATGACTTTTGTTAGCACATGATAGTGGGGTATGATACGTATTGAGAAAGGCCTGCATGTTGGAAGCTTTTGGTGCTGCACGGCGCGCTCAGCATATCCCGCTACTGTTCTCTTGTCCACTCACATTCCAGGAAAGGCGCTTTGGTTTTAGAAAGATGGTTTGGCTTTCAGGAAAGTCCCTCGGCTGCGGCAATGCCCGCGGGTTTTGGACCGAGGCATCTGCCGTGAAGGAGGGTGGGAAATCAGTAAGGAAGGGAAAGGGTCATATGGGCAGAGGTTGGATGATGGCCGAACGCTATGAACATTGGAGCCTCTGTCTTTCCTTTTGTTAGTATGAGGGTAACTTTACGCATAAAAGGCAAAGGAAATGCATGATGAAAGAGACTAGAGATGTATAGTGGGCCATGGGGGATGGGAGGACTTCGTTGTGTTCTGTATATACTATTGTCTTTAGTGTGAGTAATTTTTAGTGGAGAGAGTGTGTCGAGAGAGTGTGTTGAACGAGAGAACTTCCCACTCCTAAGTTGTGAGCGGGCAATCGCCTTTTTATTGCGTAACTTAAGCTCTTGGCGTTTACTTTAGCTGTCGCTGCTTCGTCTGGTTGTCGTCGCCGTCCATCAGTTGATTTGGCGATGTCCGGTTATTCATGCTAAAGGACAATACTGCACTGGTACAGTACTGTACATGGCGATCGCAACACATATCCAAAAGCATGGCCCCTACTGTACTCGAATACGCGTATATTTACAGAGCCTATCAGTACAAGTACTCGGGTGTCCATGAGAGTGATTAACAAAATTGTGCCTCAGTTTGACACAAAGTGATAGGATCAGCGTGGCGTAGCCCACACCCAACTGACCTCATCACTTTATGCCAAAAATGTAAATTACTTTCATGCACCCCCAAGTGCAATAGCACTTGAGCACGAGGCGGCCGGAGGATCTTTCCAACCACGGCCAAGAGAATAGGCTGTGATTTTTGAAGTTAGGTGATACAGTCTTCACCGCAGTGGAGACCAAACTGGGTGGGGGTAACTGGGATCACCAACAAGTAATTGTTTGTAACCCTAACCTTGACAATTTCTTTTCTTGCCCACCAAATGTCGCGGCTTATTGCTCCCAAGTTTCATTATGGCTACGGCTATGCTCAAGTACTCGAGTACGGTGCACGAGTGCAAGTATATATACGCTTATTGGTCGACTTGTTGATGCGGTTGATGTCCTTGTATGCACTCGAGTACTCGAGTACCATCTGATACAGGTGTATGCTGGGCGAGCTGGCTATCCCAGTACAGGCGCTGTACCGAGTACTCAAACTCGAGTTGGATGGAATTTGGCTGGAGCGCAAGGCCTATGGAGCCGGAGAATACCGTAAGGTGATGGCTGAATGAGTGCGGATCTCCCATCACCAATGCAGAAGGTAAAAGCGGAGTTTTGTTATCACAAATTAGGCGAGCTTGATTGGAGGCAGGAGGGTCCCGATGTGTCCACTAGATTCCACAAAAACCCCTCAGTTCCTCAGTCCTCACGGAATTCCACAGTTAACCCACTCCCTCGCCTATGATCTACTCATACAATATCCTAAGCAGCAAAGAATGAAAAATGTCCCAAATATTGAGTCATAATAATATCAACTCTCACAACTCGACATACATCAACTCGACCATCATCAACTCGAACTACATCAACCCAACATCTACCAGCACGACCTACACCAACTATACTCTTGTTGATGACCGAGCCAGCATCTTAGCCTGGCTATCCCCACTAGATCCGAAGTTGCGCCATCAGGACATCCGAGACCGCAGGGTAGAAAATGTGGGGGAATGGGTTTTAGAAACAGAGGAGTTTAGATGCTGGTACGCGGGGGCTGAGGGTGATGGATCTGAGAAGGCAGTTTTGTTTTGCTATGGTGATCCAGGCGTTGGGAAAACACATATTAGGTAGCAAGGAGGGGCCCCAGGTGTCAAAGAAAAATGGCAGATGCTAACAAGCTACGACTCTAGCTCCTTAGTAATAGACTACTTATGCGATCAGGCCGAAGGACGGAATGCCACGGTGGCATGTTTTTACTTCGACTTTGCCGCCAGAAAGGAGCAGTCCCCCGCTAGCATGCTGGGATGCCTGCTGAGGCAATTGGTTTTTGGACTGGAGGAGATCCCTGAGGAGATATCTCGAGCGTACAAAGGCCGAAAAAGTGCCATTGGTGGGCAGGGACCCCAAATATCCACTATCCTAAAGATGATGCAGGCTGCCTCTGCCAAAAAGCGCGCCATTATATGCATCGACGGCTTCGATGAATGTGAACCAGAACCCCGAGTCACGCTCCTCGATTCTTTGAACCAAATTCTCCAGCAGTCTCCAGACACTCGAATATTCGTGACTGGGAGACCACACATTCTAGTTGAGATGGGCAAGCGTCTTACGGGGAGGGTAGCGAGTAGGTTGGTGAGTACAAGGAGGGGTGATATCATTAGGTATATTCATACGAGGCTGGCTGCAGACACAATCTCGGATGCGATGGACAGTGATCTGCAGACAGATATCCTTGGGAAAATTTCTCAAGATATTTCAGAAATGTATGTATAAGCAGCCATATTGAGGAAGTCACGTCAACTATGTACTGACAGACACATATATAGATTCCTGCTGGTGTCGCTCAACATCGATAGGATTCTGGAAGAGCCCACAATCCATGGGAGGAGACAAAAACTCAGCGCAATGGCGGATGGTTTGGGGTTGGAGAGTGTTTATGGTGAAACTTTGGGTCGGATACAGGACCAGGGTAAAGCTAGAGCGAGGCTTGGAATGGCCGCGTTGATGTGGATCACTTACGCAGAGCGGCCCCTGAAGGTTGTTGAATTATGTCATGCCCTATCCGTCGAAAGAGAGGAGCCGAACCTCAATACCCACAACGTCCCTTCAATAGCTACAGTCCTAGCATGCTGCCAAGGACTTGTCATCATAGACGAGAAGGCTTCCACTGCCCGGTTAATACATTTTACCCTTCAAGAGTACCTCCGAGCTCGCCCCGAGAACTTTGGCGCAGTTCACTCAGTCATGGCAGCGACCTGCTTAAGTTATCTGAATTCGCAGCAGGTCAAGGCTCTTTCCACCAGCCCCTCTCCCGATCTCGAAAGGACACCGTTCCTCAAATACTCTTCGGGGTATTGGGGAGATCATGCAAGAAGGGATTTTTCAGATTGTGTGAAGCAGCTTGCGTTGAAGCTATTTGACGACAAAAATACCCAAATATCCACTAAAATCCTCTTGGAAGGGCGGAAAGGATCTTCGTACACCGTTGATTTTGATAATCTTCAGCTGTTCAGTGGCCTTCATTGCGCATCTCTCTTCGGGATTGTCGAGATCGTAATTGAGTTGATAAAAGTGGAGAGTTGTGATATCAACAAAAAAGACTGTATGGATAACACCCCGCTTGTGTGGGCTGCTCGAAATGGGCACACACGAGTTGTCGAAATCTTACTTGAGCGAGGTGATGTTATCCCGGACGAACCGGGCAGTAATGGCCTAACACCACTCCATGGTGCTGCTATCAGTGGACAAGCGGAAGTGGTGAAAATGTTACTCGAACGCGACGACGTCCACCCCGAGAAGCCAAATAGCGACGGCATAACACCGCTCATTTGTGCGGCTTTCCATGGGCAGGCGGAAGTGGTGAAAATGCTACTCGAACGGGACGACGTCCACCCCGACAAGTCAACTATTCATGGGGTAACACCACTCCATGGCGCCAGTACCAATGGGCACGCAGGAGTGGTGAAAATGCTACTTGAAGTGGACGACATCCACCCTGAGAAACCTGATCTAAACGGCGCAACACCACTTCAGTGCGCCACTCGGAATGGGCACGCAGAAGTGGTGAAAATGCTACTCGAACGGGACGACGTCCACCCCGACAAGCCTGATATCAAAGGCGGAACAGCACTTAGTGGTGCCGCTTTCAATGGGCACGCGGAAGTGGTGAAAATGCTACTTGAACGGGATGACGTCGACCCCGACAAGTCAAATATTGATGGCGTAACACCACTTCAGTGCGCCACTACAAATGGGCACGCGGGAGTGGTTAAAATGCTACTCGAACGGGACGATGTCCATCCCAACAAGCCAAATAAGCTGGGCGGAACACCACTCTTTAATGCCGCTTTCAATGGGCACGTGGAAGTAGTGAAAATGCTACTGGAATGGGGCGACATCCACCCCGACAAAGCACTTAACGGCGGCGGAACACCACTCCAAGGTGCCGCTTCAAACGGACACGCAAAGGTGGTAAAAATGCTACTCGGACGGAACGACGTCCTTCCCGACAGGTCAAATATCCACGGCGGAACAGCACTCAGTGGTGCCGCTTTCAATGGGCACCCGGAAGTGGTGAAAATGCTACTCGAAAGGGACGACGTCGACCCCGACAAGCCAGATAAGGGCGGCCAAACAGCACTCGGTGACGCCGCGTTCAATGGGCACGCGGCAGTGGTGAAAATGTTACTCGAAAGGGGCGACGTCGACCCCGACAAGCCAAATAACGACGGCCGAACGCCGCTTGGCTGTGCCTCTTTGAATGGGCACGTGGAAGTGGTAAAGATGCTACTCGAAAGGGATGACCTCCACCTCGACAGGTCAAATATTCATGGCGGAACAGCACTCCATGATGCCGCTTTCAAAGGGCACGCGGAAGTAGTGAAAATGCTACTCGAACGGGACGACGTCTACCCCGACAAGCCAAGCAACAACGGCCAAACACCACTCTATGGTGCCACTCTCAATGGGCACGCGGAAGTGGTGAAAATTCTGCTCGAACGGGACGACATCTACCCCGACACGGAAGTTAATGGTCTAACAGCACTTCAGTGCGCCACTGCGAATGGGCATGCAAGAGTTGTGAAAATGCTACTCGAACGGGGCGACGTCGACGCTAACAAGTCAAACAACGACGGTCTATCACCACTCAATTGGGCTGCTTTTAAAGGGGACGTGGAACTGGTTAAAATGCTACTCCAAAGGGATGACATCAACCCCGACAAGCCAGCTAGCGACGGCCTAACACCACTCTATTACGCCAGTGAGAATGGGCACACAGAAGTGATGAAAATGCTACTCGAACGAGACGACATCCACCCCGACAAGCCAATTAACGACGACCGAACGCCGCTCCATTGTGCCGCTTTCAACGGGCACGCTCAAGTGGTGAAACTTCTACTCCAAAGGGACGACGTCCACCCCGACCCGCCAGGTAAGAGCGGCCTAACACCACTCATTGGTGCCGCTCACAATGGGCACGCTGAAGTGGTGAAAATGTTACTCGAACGGGATGACGTCTGCCCAGACCAGCCAAGTAACGACGGTCTAACAGCACTTCACTGCGCCACTGCCAATGGGCATGCAGGAGTGGTGAAAATGCTACTAGAACGGGACAACGTCTGCCCAGACAAGCCAAGTAACGACGGCCGAACACCCCTCCATGGTGCCGTTTTGAATGGGCACAGGGAGGTGGTGAAAATGCTACTCGAACGGGACGATGTCCACTCCAACAAGCCAGACAACGACGGCTTAACACCACTCCATAGTGCCGCTTTCAATGGGCACGTAGACGTGGTGAAAATGTTACTCGAACAGAATGACGTCCACTCCGACAATCCAAATAACGAGGGCAAAACCCCGCTCTTGGGCGCCGCTTTGTATGGGCACGCGGAAGTAGTCGAAATGCTACTCAAACGGGACGAAGTCCACCCTGACATGCCAGATAACAGCGGCCTAACACCACTTCATTACGCAGCTTTGAATGGGCACGTGGAAGTGGTGAAAATGCTACTTGAACGAGACGACATTAACCCCGACGGGCCAGATAACGGCGATGCTCCACCACTTCATTGCGCCGCTGTGAATGGGCACGCGGAAGTGGTGAAAATGCTACTCGAACGGGACGACGTCCACCACGACAAGCCTGATATCAACGGCGTAACAGCCCTTCATCTTGCAGTTTTGAAGGAGCACGCAGAAGTGGAGAAAATGCTTCTCGAACGGGACGAAATCCACCCCAACCAGCGAGGCGCGTACGGCCCAAGAATGCTTCAGCTCTTGACTCCGCTAGTGTGGCTGGTGGGTCCCCTCGTGTTGGCCTATATCATATACCGGTTGTGAATTCTCTTCGCATGTCCATTCCCTATTTCTACTTTCTTGTACTATTGCTTTTCTCCCTTCCCCTTCCCTTAGAGTCGAGACCTGCGTGTTATTCCGATAATATAGAGAAAAAATTTTATACGGGGCGAATGTATTTTATATAGGTGCAAATCCGTGTAAATGCTAGGGTTTAATATATGATTCTGATTTGAAAATGCAACCCGCCCCAGTGATGGAACAGACCACACTACTGCTGAATCTCTAGCCCCATGAGATTTGCATGGATATTCCTCCTCCGCATCCCTTAACCTCCCCCTCCTCGGAAGAATATTTCCCTCTCTCTCCGGGAATCCTAGGTGATATTAGTGTTAGGTGTTACGAACCTATACATAATTAACACCCTCAGCCAGAAGGAAAATAATTGCCATGCCCTAAGACTCAGTGTTCGATGTTGAAAGTCACCGGCGATCACTCCGTACAAGGACAACTTTCCTTCGTACCTTTCCTATCTTATTAGTCTGTTATCGCTAGTTTCCTTTGTCAGTGGTTATCAATCAAGAGGAGGAACGAATAGGTATGAATTCGCATCTGTGGCCGGAAACCATCGGAGGGTAAAGCGAAGGCTGGACCAGAGTACTAAGCGGTCAGGATGCCGAAACTCCCCGCTGTGTGAAAGTCTGGAAGGATCTCCGGGAATGGAGAAGATTGGAAACCCTCATGTATTATCTATATAAACCCTCAATTCTGGCGTAGATAGAACAAGTAAGATAGACACACATCCGATCGATAATATACTCGTTTCCTCCTCAGGTTCTTTGTTCTTCCTTATCTACCACCGAGCGTTTCATTTTCTCTATTCCCATCTCATAACAAAATTCGACGCTACACCAAATCACTGTATTAGAAACTACACTTTTTCAATTCAAAATTAGAGGCCAGATAATAATATATTTTACCACAGTGGGGATGTTGTAGGACGTGGTAATAAATTAAGTTTCTTAATAAGCGAATTTCAGATCCCGTACCTACTAAGGTCGGGAGATGATTAGGCAATCAGGTGGAGAGGAGGCCCTGGTAGCATATGAGGAGGAGTGCTGTGTATGGGGTATTAAACTTCAACAACGGCGATACAATTGCACGGCGAGTGACGATCGGTTAAACGAAATGAATGCCAAGCAACTCACAACCAAACGATAGCATTCAAGTGTGGGGAAAAATCTTTTCACTAACAACCACAACTGGCTCACGCTCAACAACTCCAAGATGCTTGATTCTCTAACTAACGGCGATCACAGGACTATATATCATCCACAAAGACCTCATATCCATGAACCACCGTGCTACTCCATGTGAGTGTCTCATTCCCCTTAGGAGCACTCCCGGGCTAACAAAAGGAAAAAAACAAACACCATTGCTCACCGCCTCAACACATGTTCCCTCAGGGTGTAAACCCCTTTTACAACCTTTCCGGCATTTCTTACAGCCATTCCGCTTCCCGTCCGACGGCTGCATTCCTGCATAGGAGATGCTTTCCACGAACACTCCTGAAGCTGAAACGATGCCCGAAGCTAAAGCAAGTCCCCAAAGACAACCCCATGCCCGGATCCCTCCGAAGACAAACTTATGCCCGAAGCCGGAGTCATATGCCTAGATTCTCATCTCAGCATATATCGGAAGCCGAAAAGCGCGCTCCCGGAAGCTAACTAAACAATAAAGGAAGTATCACGAGAGCACGGCGAGCAGCACCATATCCAACATGGAGGGTGCCACCGAGGAGGGGCCGAGTTCAATCGACGATTTTCTCTCTGCAATAACGAGGGTTGATTGTGTATTAAATTTTAAAAACAAAAATTTTGCATTTTTTCCGCCCACCTTCTAGGCGCTTTTTAGCTACCCCCCTCCATCTCTAGCTGCCTCTCTATTGAGACTTAAATTGCTCTTATACTTGCCTAATTAATAGCACTTGACAAAGGGACCATCAACTGCTGCACTACGTGATATTGTATCATACTACTATGCGCTAAGGAAATTGACACTTCGAACCTCTCGGGAGAGTGCATATCGAGTGATATTCTATGACAGCTTGTATTCCTTTCTAAAGACCATTTATTGAGCACTTAGTCTAACATTATGGATCATACAAGCAATACCAGATAACTTACAGATGTTCCAGAGCCCTCACCCGGGTGGGCAATGGAAAAGCGATCTAGTTTATCATACCCCCATCCCAAGCTTAATGGTGAACGGATAATTTCCTCTTTCTTCCCCTCTTGCTCGGCTTGCTTCGCTTCGAATATTTTTTGATATTGTAGAGCTACAAGTAGTTGTCTGAATAGTGAAACCCCCGTGTCTTGGTGATGTGGGTTTAGCGAGGTAGTTTATCCATGTGAGGGCCTAGTCACCCCTTAGAGTCACTTAAATCACGATATGCGCCCTACCCTCCAAATCAATTAAACTGGAAGCTACGTCAATGCGTGGGATGGAGGAGTCTAGTGGGTTCGCAATTAGCATTTCGATACGGTAACAATTCCCTTGTTCTGCGGGCAGCACTGGTCAATTGGCATGCCCCATTGAAAAAGTGAGCGAAGCTAGGAGAATTTATATGGGTGTCCACGGTGAGGGGGTGCATGTTTTGACGATCGCCAACTCTACTCTACTTTGCCACAGTTCATCCGATATTACACTACCGGTATATACCCCGATAACGAAATATAGTAATTGGAATACCTATTGCTACTATTTTACCAAGGATTAATTTACTTGCTAAGTGGGTGGTGGAGTTCTAGCACTCTGAGAAACCCTTATCTTTGATGTAAAAGTGGCCACACAAGATGACTTTTGTCCGCGAATTGTACCAGGGGATAAGGGTGGGGGAGGGTTGACGGTGTGGAGAGCTTTTAGGGCTGCACGGCATGCTTAGAATCTCGCGCTATTGTTTTCTTGTTCGAAAGACTTTAGTTTCCGGGAAAGGCGGTTTGCTTTTGGAAACGTGGTTTGACTTTCGAGAAAGCGTTTCGGCTGCGGGAACGTGATTGGGGTTTGGATCGCTGGCTCCGCCGTAGAGGAATGTGGAAAATCTGTAACGAAGTGGAAGAGTGGGATGCGTGGGTGTTGGATGATGGTTGAAGGTTGTGGACAGTGGGAGTCTTGGTTTTTCGTTTTGTTAGCATGAGAGTACGCACAAGGGGAAGAGGAGGGGGCATAGTGAAAGGGACTGGATGTGTGGTGGTCTATGGAAGGATAGGAGGACTTCGTTGTAGTTTGTATATTACTGTATTTGCTGTTAGTTTAGTAGAGTACCGGTATGTAGAGAGAGTTTGTGCTGTCGAACGAGAACTTCTCCGCTCCGCTCTCGAGTCGTGCGTGTCGATCGCGTATGTAAACTCTTGGCGTTTCGTTTCGCAGCCGGCATTTCGTTTGGTTGGTGTCGCCGTCTATCCGTTATCTAGCCAAAGACGAATGGTACTGTACTCAGTACAAGTCTCTAGGCGGTACAATCAAACCCTCAAATAGCTCGATTAAAATCAAGCTGGGGTGTTTCCTTTGTGCTCGCCTGGCTAGAGCGATCGTACCAATCTACCATGGGTTGCCGTATGATATGATTCCGCATCGTGTGCTCTCTTGTGTCACACAAGGGAAGCTTGGGGAGCTTAAACCTAGAGGACAGGGACCGTACCGGTATGTGAGAGTGATGGAGATGGGGAAACAATTTTCCGGGATTAAGTTCGGTTATCCAATCAGTTGTCTCAGGCTTCCCGGTGGCATCAACCAGTCAATCACTCACCGACGATCACGAATCCTTGGCTGATCCGCGGGAGATAGCTAGAGCCTCAAAACAATCAAGGCGGCTCCACAAATTGGTTGAAAGCAACGGGCGGAATTTTTATGTGCAACCGAAAAAGAGCCAGAACCTTGATACTCTACAAGTACCCAACATACACATACGTAGCCCATTTCGACTCAAAAAACTTTTTTACATCGGCCTCGCTAGGGGCAATGTTACCCGACGCTCGCTGTACACATTGTACAGTATCATAATATTGTATCATCTGGCACCCCGTGTGAGCTGTGTGTTTGGGCCCTAAACTTAGGCGAGAGAGCGTTTGTCAGGTTAATGAAATGAGTGAGGAAAGAGTGGTGATAACTAAGTGATTGGAGATGATAATGCTCCGGCGTAAGGCGCATGTGAATGGACTGAACCAGAGTTACGCTTTTCTTGACATATGGCGGTAATGGTGGGTCTGCATATTTTAGTGTGTGGCGTGCATGGGTGTTTATTACAGGCACGACCGGTAACTTAATTTCTTTCGAGGTTCACGTGAGGTTTACTCAGCTGTCTAGTTTCACTACCGGTAGTTTAGTGTTAAATTTAAATATCGGACCATAACTACTCGTACCGTATCATAGGTTCTGGTGGAAGGCTGTTCGGTTAGCCGCGGGAGGTTATTTGTTTCCCACGAACGCACTCCTCAGTCCATTGGGACGTCGGGTAGATTATGGCAAATATACAGTACTAGTACAATGCTGTAGCGAGCTACCGTGCACCATTGCCTCACTATATATCAAAAGGCGTGGTATCGCCGCACGACCCGGTACTGTACAGCACAAAGTCGCAGGAAGATCCCCCGGCTCAATAGATATCGGGAAACATTTCGTGATTTGTGTGTTTATCGGCTAATTCATTCGTAAGGCTTTATATTCGAGTGTATATGTCACCCAATTCGGCTACAAGGATTCCCTTATCCCAAAGCACAACTTATCTTAAATCCCAGGCCAGGGGCGGCAAAAGAAAGGAATTGGACGGTTGGCAAATTCGGGGAGCCCGAGAGCGGAGCCTCGTTGCTTAAGTAATGGTAACACAAAGCCCCGCCTTTCTCCAGCCCCCCCCCCAGGAATTCCAGTCGTCGACCGACTCCATCATCTATCATCGACTCGTGCAATATCCTGAACAGAAAAGAAGAGAAAATGTCCCAATCATTCAGTAATAATTACAACTCTTTCAACTCTTTCAATCCGACCTACATCAACCCCACCTACATCAACTCTACTGTTGCCGATGACCGACCCAATATCCTAGCCTGGCTCTCCGCACTAGACCCTAAGTTGCGCCATCAGGACATCCGGGACCGCAGAATCGAAGGCGTAGGGGAATGGGTTTTACAAACTGAGGAGTTTAAAGCCTGGTCGGCTGTTAGTGAGGATGGAAGTTTTGATAAGGCAGCGCTATTTTGCTACGGAAATCCGGGTGTTGGAAAAACATACATTAGGTAACCCGCATGGTGCTCGGGGAGTGGAAGAAAAATGGCAAGTGCTGACAAGCTGCGATATTAGCTCGATGGTAATAGACAACTTGTGTAGCCAGGCGAGAGGACAGAATATCACCATTGCATGTTTTTTTTTCGATTTTGCCGCCCAAAACGAGCAGTCCCATGCCGGTGTACTGGGCTCCTTGCTAAAACAGCTAGTTTTCGGACTTGAGGAAATTCCGGAGGAGATATTGGAAGCGTACAGAAACCGAAAAAATGCCATCGGTGGGCAGGGGCCGCAAATTTCGGATATTTTGAAAATGCTGCAGATTGCCTCCACAAGAAAGCGCGCTTTTATATGCATAGACGCTGTGGATGAATGCGCAACAGAACACCAAGTCAAGCTTCTCGATTCGCTGGGTCAACTCCTCCAACATTCTCCGGGCACTCGAATATTTTTTACCGGAAGACCACATATTCGGCCTGAAATCGGAAGGCGTCTTGGTGGAGGAGTGACAAGCATGTCAATAAGCTCTAAGAGGGATGATATTGCCACATATCTTCATAGTAGGCTCGCCGCAGACACAACTCCAGATGCGATGGATAGCGCCCTGGAGGCAGACATCCTGGAGAAAATTCCTAGAGATATTTCGGAAATGTATGTAGAAGTAGTGACACTCCGGAAGCTACCTACAGTAAGTTATTTACTAATAGACAGATATCTAGATTTCTGCTGGTCGCACTGAATATCGATGCGATCCTACAGGAAACCACAGCCCGTCGTAGGCGAAAAAGGCTCCGCTCAATGACCGATGGCCTGGGGTTGGAGAGCGCTTATGGGAAGAGTTTGGGTCGAATAAAGGGACAGGGCAGAGCTAAGGCGAGGCTTGGCATGGCCGCTTTGATGTGGATCTCTCACTCGGAGCGGCCATTGAAGGTTGTTGAGTTGTGTCATGCCCTAGCGGTTGAAATAGGGTCACCGAATCTCAATGGCGACGATGTTCCTTCCATAGGAACATTGCTTTCCTGTTGTCAAGGGCTCGTCGTGATAGACAAGGAGGCTTCCACTGTCCGGTTAATCCACATTACCCTTCAAGAGTACCTCCGAGATCATCCCGAGCTTTTTGGCACAGTTCACTCTGCGATGGCAGAGACCTGCTTACAGTATCTAAATTCGCAGGAGGTCAAGACTCTATCCACTAGCCACTTTCCCGATATCAAGGGCACACCCTTCCTCGAATATTCTTCCGTATATTGGGGAGAGCATGCAAGAAGGGGTTTTTCAGATAGCGTGAAACTGCTTGCATTGAAACTGTTTGACGACTACAATAACCACTTATCCATTAGAACCCTTTTAGAACACAAAGGGTATTCAGACACAATTAGCTTCGATAAACTCCACCTCTTCGGTCCACTGCATTGTGCATCTCTCTTCGGGATAGTTGAGATTGTGTCTGGTTTGCTAGAGTTGGAAGGTTGCGATGTCAACCAAGGAGACTGTGTGGATAATACACCCCTGGTGTGGGCTGCTCTCAATGGGCACGAGCGAGTTGTTGAAATCCTACTCAAACGGGGCGATATCAGTCCCGACAAACCAGGCCTAGAGGGCCAAACACCACTGGGATGTGCTGCTCGGGGCGGGTACGAGGCAGTGGTAAAGATGCTTCTCGAACGCGACGAGGTCAGCCCCGACAAGCCAGATGACGAGGGTCAAACACCACTCTGGCTTGCCGCTTTGAATGGGCATGAGGGAGTGGTGGAGATTCTTCTCAAGCGGGACGAGGTCAGCCCCGGCAAGCAAGATAACAATGGCCGAATGCCACTCTTCGGCGCAGCTTTTAATGGGCACACGGGAGTAGTGAAAATGCTACTGGAACGGGACGATGTCCACCCCGACAAGCTAGACAACGACGGTGCAACACCATTTCATTGGGCCGCTTCGAATGGGCACACGGAAGTGGCGAAAATACTACTCGAACGTGGCGGTGTCCACGCCGACAAGCCAGATGACCGCGGTGCAACCCCACTTCATTACGCCGCTTCGAATGGGCACTCGGAAGTGGTGAAAATGCTACTAGAACGGGACGACGTCCACCCCGACAAGCTAGACGACGGCGATGCAACACCATTTCATTGGGCCGCTTCGAATGGGCACACGGAAGTGGCGAAAATACTACTCGAACGGGGCGGTGTCCACGCCGACAAGCCAGATGACCGCGGTGCAACACCACTTCATTGCGCCGCTGGGAATGGGCACACGGAGGTAGTGAAAATGCTACTCCAACGGGATGACGTCCACCCCGACAAACCACATGACCGCGGTGGAACACCACTTCATTGGGCCGCTTCGGGCGGGCACACGGAGGTGGTGAAAATGCTACTCCAACGGGACGGCGTCCACCCCGACAAGCTGGATAACAGCGGTGCAACACCACTTTATTACGCCGCTTCGAATAGGCACCGTGAAGTGGTGACAATGCTACTCGAACGGTGTTGCGGGGGATAAATCGCAGTGGCGGCACAACAGCTTGATCTAGACTCAGGGCTCAAACTAAAGGGTACGTATAATCAGAAACTTCATTCACTCGTCTTCGAAACAAAACTAACTAAACATAAGTCTACATAAGAATAAAAGTATCTCAACCATTCTATTGTCTGCCACACACATCAATCTCTCATTCAGGCATATCCCCATGATAACAATAACGGTTATTTGGTAGGATGCCCCTCAGTTGTGGCGAATTTAACAGAATGCCCCTGTGAAAAAAAGTTTGATGGAATGCCACTCTGTGGGTTGAGATATAAGACAAGAAAGAAAATGAGGGTGCTAACCCTATTACATATATGTTGTGTGAAGTAATAACTATCTTGAACTTGAACGTGATCACCTTATTCCATCCCCAGAACTTATCAATGATCAGCTTTGCATGTCTACCTTTAATCACCATCCTTATTTCACCTCCAGTGGGCCCACCGAAGGCTAGCCCAAAAGTGCGAATCACTGGGGGACCACCAATTACGCATTCCCAGTACCGGAGGAGAAATTATGAGCATAGCGCCTCCAAGATATTCTACCTGTGGTAAAGTTGGTCATTATGGTCAGAGATGCCAACAATCCCATATTTAGTGCTTGCCACTGTATATTAGTATAATAATATATTTATATTTTCCACTCACAACATTCTGATTCATTTGTGCTACACTTATTTAATAGTGGGGGAGGTCAGCCCTAATGAAAATATGTACTACTCGAATATATAGTAGAGTAGCATTCTATCAAACCTTTTTTCACAGGGGCATTCTGTTAAATTCGCCACGACCGAGGGGAATCCTATCCAATAACTGTAACAATAAAGGAAAGACATCACCAGAAACATTTCTTTCTATCCTTTCTTCTAGAACAAATGAAACAACTAAAACAATGCTCCTGCCTGTCCTTCATCTATTCACTTTCCTTGTCTCTGACAACAATCCACCTCAGTAAACCTTAACAAACGGGACGGCGCCCACCCTGATAAGCTAATAACTAGGGCCAAACGCCGCTCTCGGGTGCCGCTTTCTCTGGGCACCTAGAAGTGGAGAAAATGCCTCTCGAACGGGACGACGTTCACCCCGACAAGCCGGATATCAATGGCCTAACACCACTTCATCGGGCCACTTCGAATGGGCACGCGGAGGTTGCCAAAATCCTGCTCGAACAGGGCAAGGCCCACCCTGATAGACCAGACCCCGATGGCCGGACACCACTCTTCTCTGCTGTTCGGAATACGCATGCGGGTATGGTGAAAATACTACTCGCAAGAGTCGACGTTGCCCCCGCTAAACCCGACAATAGTGGCCAAACACCTCTTTCGTGGGCAGCCCGAGATGGGCATTGTGGCATGGTCGGGCTGCTTTTGCAACGAGAGGACGTCGCCCCCGACACCATGGATAAAAGCGGTAGGACCCCTCTGGGGTGGGCCGCGGAGCGCGGACACCTTAGGGTGGTGGAAATGATCCGACAACGATCTAGCATTGGTCAAGACATCGTGGTGACAGGTCTTAATAGTCGAACAGCACCTCCACCAACTTTCACGGTAATTATAAGGCCTCGCCTTCGAGATCGGGTTTCTGCTCCTCAGTCAGCGGGTCACAATAGCTCTATACGCCCTTTGCCACAAGAGCCCGCTGACCCCTCTCCCCACCGCTCCAAGAGGATTCGGGTATCTTGACAATCATGAACAAAGCCCCTCATGCTGGACCCTCTCATCTGCTGCAGGGCAAGGTGCACTGCCCGGTAATGATCGTGGTTGCAGGATATCTGATTACTATCGCTTTGGGAGAACTCTTGTATTTAAACTCAGCTCCTGGCTAGCAGGAGAATGGCAGACTTCAGCAGAGTCATGTTTTAAGAATATACTTGGTTGAACGGCGATCTCAGAGTTCCACTTGCCCTTTAACTATTATCTCTCTTTATTCTCGAGCTCTCTGAAGACTCCCTTAGATCTAGCACTTGCCGGTCAACCACTAGCCCTCTATTGTACCTTTTTGTTAGACAGGAGTAAACCTGTTACAGACTCAAATACAGGACAGGTTATTGCGACAATCCTTGCTCCCCGAATGAAGTTGCAACTCTTCAAAATCTTATAGTAGGAAGCAAATTGGATTGAAAACGTGCACGAGAAGTTCATGCGAGTAGTCACCAAGCGCTATGCTAGTAGGAAACTAATAGCCATCCAAACCCAATCAAATGAGATAGAAGTAATTACTTCTACTCGAACCGGTCAGCTTCCCAGCTTGGAATCCCCTCAAAATAGCCGCCGTTATGAAGACCTAGTCTTTGGCTCAACAGATGACAACCTAGAGGATAATCTTATTGAATCACAGGTGGAGATTTACCTCTGTGAACCACGTGTCGACAGGAATATGGACATTGTTCAATCGTGGAAATTGCACGAACACCGACATCCGAATTTAGCCTTAATGGCCTGTGATTATCTTTCGCTACCTGCTACAAGGTACCCTTTTCACTCCATTTAGTTCTATTTGAAGATTAATTAACATTTATTACAAGCATCCTCTCCGAGCAAGCATTTTCAGTAGCTGGGGATATCATTTCTAAAAAAAGAAACAGTCTTGAAGCTGACACAATTTGGCTTCTTATGCTTACAAAGGCATGGCTGAGATTCGATGAATACAGAAAGGATGAATATGCGGAGGAATTGCTAGGGGAGGAGGCTGATTATGAGCCAGATGGTGAGAGTGCTGCAGGAAGTGAAGATTGCGAAAATTTCATTATGGAATAGTTGATTATTTGGCAAATACAAGTAACAATAGGAGAAGATGAATGTAGGCTGTCGGACTCAAACAGATAAAGCTAAGAGTATAGTGGTGAAGAATCATATACAAGAGGGGGCCGGGAATGACGCGCAGAGCGAAGGCAGATACGGTCATGCACTACCAACCACACTTGGCAGTAACTATGATCAATAATGTATGCATACTCAAGCTGTGCAGTTCAAGTTTATCAATGATTCAAAGATACTCGAGGAGTCTTGATTAATTGCTAGATTATGCTCGATCACTTGATCACGGAATCAAGCTTGATCACGGAATCATGCTCGATCACTTGATCATTCTCGAGCACAATGGATGATTGAGCACACAATCTTGCTCAATTACTCAATCATGCTTGATTACTCAATCATGCTCAATTACTGAATCATGCTCGAGCACGATGGATGATTGAGCATGCAATCATGCTGGATCCATCAGCAAAAATCCTAGCCTGCGTCCTGGGCACCCTGTGCATCAGACGCACCTGACGCACAGAACGTCAATCGCGAATCTGGACGCACTGGGCGCACACCTGAGACTCAGGACGCACCGGGCGCACACCAACACTCACGACGCAACCAGAGGCAGCACCTAACCTCAGGATGCAACCAGACGCAGCACCTAATTCTCAGGACGCAACCAGGTGCAGCACCTAATCCTCAGGATGCAACCAGGCGCAGCACCTAATGCTCAGGACGCAACCAGACACAGAACCTAATCCTCAGGACGCAACCAGACGCAGTACCACTCTTCCTGAGATAACTGAAATAAGCGAAGGGTCCCCCCTTTACCTGTTTCTGACCTTGGTCACCCGGGTCACAATATATTTCACATCAGGAAAAGGTATTAAAGTTCCTACTAATAGTCTTCTATTCTTCTAATATACAGCTCATTGAATCCCCCCACCTCTTGCCTCCCTCGGGACCATATAGCTCCATGGAAGATTGGCACCTCAGAACCCTCTTTATACCGATGTGTAGCTGGCGTTGAGCCCAGTGACGTCCAAGTAACGGAATCAAAATCGGTTCAGCGCTTGTGGAGGAATCTGCCATCCAGTTCAGGATTAGTAGAGACAAAAGACCACTCTCAGAAGGGTGGGCGATCTCTATGAATACTGATGCGCCAGAGACATACCTTATACCGGCGTGTAGCTGGCGTCGAGCCCAATGACGCCCAAGTGACAGATTCAAAATCGGTTGAGCGGTTGTGGTGGAAACAGCCATCGAATTCAGGATTGTTGGAGACAAAAGACCACTCTCAGATGGGTGGCGAACTCCATGAATACTGATGCGCCAGAGACGTACCTTATACCGGCGTGTAGCTGGCGTAGAGTCCAATGACGCCCAAGTGACAGATTCAAAATCGGTTGACTGGTGGTGGAGGTATCTGGCATCGAGTTCAGGATTAGTAGAGACAAAAGACAACTCTCAGAAGGGTGGGCGATCTCTATGAATACTGATGCGCCAGAGATGTACCTTATACCGGCGTGTAGCTGGCCCCAAGTCCAACGATGTCCTGCCTTCAGATCTGAAATCGCTTAAGCGGTTGTGGAGGAATGTGACATCGAGTTCTGGGATCGCCAGCACCACCCCTTCTGCCTTCCCAAGACCCCCTGCAGAGTAAATAGTAGCTTTATGGGTATTGATGCGATAGAGACGTACCTTATACCAGCGTGTAGCCGGCGTAAAGCCAAACGACGGCCAAGTGACAGATCCAGAATCGGCTCAGCGGTTGTAGAGGAATCCGCCATTGAGTCCTGGGATCGCCAGCATCCCCTCTCAGCCTTCGCAGGACCCCCCCCCAGACTATGTAGCGATTTCATGAGTATTGATGCGACAGTGACGTCCCTTATACCGGCGTGTAGCTGGCGTCGAGCCCAACGACGTCCAAATAACAGATTGAAGATCAGTCCAGCGGTCGTGGAGGAATCCGCCATCGAGTTCAGGATTGCCAGAGTGTTAGGATTCCTAAAGACCACTCTCAGAAGGGTGGGCGATCTCCATGAGTATTAATGCCACAGCAACGTCCTTCATACCAGCGTGTAGCTGGCGTCGAGGACAATGACGTCCCGGTGACGGATTAAAGATCAGTGGACCGGTTGTGGAGGAATCTGCCATCGAGTTCAGGATTAGTAGAGACAAAAGACAACTCTTAGAAGGAGGGCGAACTCCATGAATACTGATGCGCTAGAGACGTACCTTATACCATCGTGCAGCTGGTGTCTAGCCCAACGATTCCCAAGTAACAGATTCAAAATCGGTACAGCGGTTGTAGAGGTATCTGCCATCGAGTCCTGGGATCACCAGTATGCCCACTCAGCCATCCCAGGATCCCCCCCCCCCAAGATAGCGATTTCATGAGTATTGATGCGACAGGGACGTCCTTTATACCGGGGTGTAGCTGGCGTCAAGCCCAGTGACGTCCAAGTGACGGATTCAAAATCGATTCAGTGGTTGTAGAGGAATCTGCCATCGAGTTCAGGATAGCATAGCTGTTAGAATTCCTAAAGACCACTGTCAGTAGGGTGGGCGATCTCCATGAGTATTGATGTGACAGGGACGTACCTTATACCATCGTGTAGCTGGCATCTAGCCCAACAACGCCCAAGTGACAGATTCAAAATCGGTGGAGCGGTTGTGGAGGAATCTGCCATCGAGCTCTGGGATTGCCAGCATCCCCTCTCAGCCTTCCTCGGACCCCCCTCACCCAGAGTAGATAGCCATTTCATGAGTATTGATGCGCCAGAGACGTACCTTATACTGGCGTGTAGCTAGCGTCGAGCCCAACAACGCCCAAGTGATGGATTCAAGATCGATTCAGCGGTTAAGGAGGAATCTGCCATCGAGTTCAGGATTAGTAGAGATAAAAGACCACTGTCAGAAGGGTGGGCGATCACCATGAATATTAATGCGATAGGGATGTACCTTATACCGGTGTGAAGCTGGCGTCGAGCCCAGAAACGTCCTGGTGTCAGATTCAGGATCGGATGTGTAGTTGTAGTGGAGTATTATGCAGGATGTGTGGGGATATGAATGTTAAGAATAATGATGAGAGAACAGAATGTTGAGGGTGATGATGAGAGAACAGTGTGTCGCGTCGTGTGTGATGCTAAGTGCCGAGAAACCATAATGAACTAGGCCAAGAAATACTCAGGGGTACCCCTGAAGCGAGCATCTCTCAGTGGTAAATCATGATAAGCAATGTTGTTGATGGACGAGTCTGGATACACCGGAGGCAGAGTTGCTTTGACTAATATGTCAGGACGGAATGTGGTGTATTGGTTTGGCTTCCGATGCATGGAATTTGAGCAGGCATTGCCAGGCAACTCAGGATACCCAGAACGCAGGAGATACAGGGGCCGCAACTCAGGAGGCACAGGACGCAGGTGACGCAACTCAGGACGCACAGGACGCAGGGGACGCAACTCAGGACGCACAGGACGCAGGGGGTGCAGATTTAACATCGCGTGTATCAGGACGCAAAGGCGCTGTATCTGATGCAGAGTAATCTTTTGCTGATGGAAAGGAAGTGTTGTGCTACGCTGCACTTTGAGGGATGGGATGGTTTCTTGTTTTCGTCTTACCGATGTTCTTCTTATTCCACAACTTGAGCGGCCATTAGTATCTTGGCTCAAACTTCAAAACAAAGGATATCAAATCATCGGAGAAGGCCCTATAATATCAGTCAAAAATTGTGACAAGACTGTGTTAGAGGCAATATTGGATGGCTCACTTCCCAGAATTCCTGAAATGCAACAATCAGCAATGTTGACATTTGAGTTCTGACATGGGACACTGGGGCATTCAGCACCATCAACTATGGAGCGTGCTTGAAATTACTTTGAAGATTCGAGTTTTATCCCTCCGCTTCCTCAGAACTTCCACTGTATAGCCTGTGCGATTGCAAAATCTACACATAGAACTCAGTCAAGCACTAAGTCTGGTACAACTCAGAAAGGTGAACTGATCCATTCTGACCTCTGTGGACCATTCCCGATTCCATCCTCTGGGAACTCACTATACTACATCTCATTTACCTGTGATGCCACTCGCTTTTGCTGAGTACAGTTTCTTGGAAGGAAATCTGAAGCCACGCAAGTAATTAGTTACTTTGTTACAAAAATAGAAAAACAGGAAAAGACAGTAGTACGCCGATTTCGTACTGATAACGGGGGAGAATATGTGAACAAGAGGCTAGGAAGGCTTTTCGCATCCAAAGGCATCATACATGAGCTGACCCCGCCATACTCACCCGAGTCAAATGGTGTAGCGGCAAGATTGCATCAGACCATTGGTGACGGAGTATGAGCAATGATGCATACTGTTGATGACCGCAGGTTATGGGCTGAAACGGTAGGAACTTTTGTTTACACCAGAAATTGCCAACCGCATAGCACACTTGCCGGGAAAACTCCTTACGAGGCTTTCCACAAAACGAGACTAGTTGTTAGGCGGGAGCCTTTCTCAAAGTCTTGCGAGATAACTCAGGCCGATAATCTTAATCGTAGACAGAGATTGTTTAGGAAGGCTCAATGTTTCAAATTAGAGGTAGGTAAAGTGATAAAGATTTTTCTAGCGTAAAAACTTATGTTGATAAGATCTCTTCTCCGTGGCTTGATAATGATCAAATAGCTCAGGAGGCACCTCGATATTTATATGCCGCGTCTGGGTGGGCGCGGGCTACATCTAGTTCTCATACTAACTAAGTACCTACTAACAACTCCAGCTTTTTCTTCAAAGTGCGAACACCATTTGACCCTGACAATTCTATTATCTTACTTCGACTTCCGATTCGCAACACCATGAAATTACTTGACGGTGCTCCCACACATGAGTCCATTGGTTACGATCCATCTTCGTCGGCATGGAGTCTTGCTTACCATTTGCATACGCAGAATGGTCTCCATGATCGAACCAACAAAGAGGCCAGCTTTGTTATCGAACCTCGCAGCATTGCAGACATGTCCTGCAACCGACATCTGCGAGGCATAAGATAGACTTGTCACGATAATCGCACCAATAGCCATTATCCTTCCATAGTCATATCGTCATCGTATAGTTCCGTCAGCATCCTATAAATGGTATTGACGTGTGTGAGTGCGTGTATGCGTGATTTCTCAAACTACCTCATCCAACAACATCATTTACTTCTGCGACTTTCATCGCGAGAGCGTGGAGTATAGAATATGTTGCTTAACCATTGTCCGTAAAAACGTCTCGTTACTTAGTGACCACTTCCAACACTCTTGTCTTCAGTGCCTAGTAACCTGATGCGACGTCGACCGATTAGGCTCGAACCACTTGCATAAGCTCGCCAAAGGTCTTCCCTCATATATCCTGCGAACGGGATCCATTCGGACGGACGGCCGCGACGTATACGGGTCACGAGGAGTGCTCCAATGACCATGTCTTTGGTGAGGGGACGCAACTACGGCGGCGTCTGCCGATCTAGCGCCGTCCCAACGCTGGTGCGGGAGGGTGGTGTTGGCTTGTCCTTTTGAACTCAGAATCCTAAGGTAGGGTAACGATAGGTCTTTATTCACTAATGGAAGGCTAAGCCTTCCGGTATGCCTAACACCAGCAATCAACCACCTGCAGCCATTTGGTCAGGAATGCTATTTACATATCCCAAAGGCAAAGCGTGGACCTGGGTCTAAGCTACTCCCCAGGGCGGAGAAGGGATTATTTGTAGGATATACAAATATTGGTCACCAGTATTGGGTGTTCCTTCCAGGAGAAAGGCGGACTACAGTGTCAGCTGATGTACACTTTCCACCACCCGCAACTGTACAAGGGCCTGGAAATGGGTCTAGTTTCTCAAGCGCTTTCGATTCTGGTAGCGGTGGAAAGAGGTTCTTTATTCACAAAAGGCAAGAACTGTACAATGAATGGCCAGTACTACAGCAAGTGAGCAATTCCCAAATACCAACCTTTAACTTGGAATATAAAGCAAACAGGGATGGCTTCCCCACTGATCCTATGTGGATAGCCTGGATGGACCGTCATCCTGAAACTGAGAATAAATGGTACGATGAGGGTCATCCGAAGGTCGTGGAACTTGTCAGACAGGAAAATGCGCATGGAAAGTGGGATGGATTTCTGGGCTTACCTTATTGGCTGCCCGATGACAATACAGAAGCTACAGTATTGAGACATAGTCTATGTCCAATTTTCACACCTGATGGATCTGTAGTTCCAAGTGCAGTTTCTCTACCTGGTACAGCTAATCTGGATATTTCCATGAGGGATCCGCTTGTAGATTCTTCTGGATCGTCTCAGATACCTCAACAGGACCAGGTTGCAGAACGATCGAAGCACAACTCAACTGTACAGGACCTCCCAGATGTTAGATCTTCTCCTGGACAGCATAGAGATCCTGGAACAAGCGTGCCCCAAGGGCCCAGACAACACATCTGCTTTGTCTGACCAGAAGATATCATGGATACCACAGAAGACAATGTTGATCAATGGAGGAGCCTTCCTCCTATTGAGTCAGATACAGACGATGAAGTCCTAGCCACACAGGAAAGTGCATCAGCTACCAAGGTTTTAGAAGTTCCAGAGCCAGAGAAATACAAGCAAGCTCAGCAATCATATTAGTGGAATGATTGGAAGAAGGCAATTGAAGAAGAGATTGATTCCCTAGAAGAAAACAATGTATGGGAAATTGTTGATAGACCACCTACACGTCAAGTTGTTGATCGGCGTTGGGTGTTCCGCGTAAAAGGAAATGCAAAAGGAGAGCCTGATCGATTCAAGGCTAGATACATTGCAAAAGCCTTCTCACAAGTGCAAGGTGTTGATTATGAGGAAATCTTGGCCCCAGTTGCCCGATTTGATTCCTTAAGACTCTTACTAGCTATTGCAGCTGGGAAGAAGTGGAAACCTCACCAGCTAGACATAAAAACTGCTTTCCTATTGGGGGATCTGGGTGAAGAGGTATACCTGGAGGTACCAGAAGGTCGACGCATTGAAGGAAAGGTAGCACGCTTGAGACAAGCAATCTATGGCCTCAAGCAGTCGCCCCGACAATAGTAGCAACGGCTGGTGTCTTTTTTGCAACCTTACAGGTTCCACACGTCGACGTTTGACCCATGTGTCCTTATCAATCAATGTGGCAACTTGTTTGTTGCTGTCTATGTTGATGATATAACCATCTGTAACGGGGGCACACTATAGAGAGGTGAACTCTAAGGTTGCAACCGCACCAAACCTCAAAGTAGAAGATAAAGATAGAGTAAAATAATTCACAAAGAATCAAAACGGTTAAACTTAATATCGTTAAGCTGAAAGCTTCACTCAATAAGTTCTCTCGAGGAAAGTTGGTTATCGAAGTAGAATGCCAAACGCTTAAACTTAAGTAGATATCAGATTTAAGGCTTTGACATTCACCACTACTCCGACCTTGTGCGAGCACCCTGTCCTGCTCAGGGTTTGTCCGAGGTCTACCCTCCATCAGGAATTATCCTGCTGGAAGTGTCGGACCAACTCGGGTACACTTAACTCCGTTAATAGGATGTGAGTTTCTGCAATGCATCTCCAATACAACCGCAGGTGGAAAAACTCTTCCAATCGAAGTCATACCAGTGGCTAACTGTTATGACAACAACCGGAGTCAATACCTAGGTGGTGCACTCACTGGCCCAGTGGCAGTTTCGTCTATACAAGCTATGCAGTCCATCATTTAATCTACACTTCTATCCAATGTGATAAATTGACATGCAAGCTCCCCCGGTGAGATGTAGCCGATGGTTGGCTAAGTGGGCGCTACCCATAGCCAGCCTTTCGGGACATACTCTACCGTGATGGGTCTCATACCTCTAGAGTCCAATAACAACCCATAGTAATGCTACAAATCAAAGGGAGAAGGCCCGGGCTGGTTACTGGGGTATTTGTCTTGAAAGCACCCTGGCCTTCTGAGACTACCTGAGTACCACTAGGAAGACTACCCTACTACCCGTAGGCAAGAATAGACTCCTAGATGCCCCAGAGACCATATATGGGCGATCTCCATTTTGGCGGTTACCCATACTCCCCTTATATATCCTGCGAACGAGATTCAGTCGGACGGACGGCGACGACTTATACAGTGTTACGGCAGCTGCTCCAATGACCTCTTTTAACTAGCAAACGGGCAACTACACAGCCGTCTGCCTATGACGCGCCGTCCCAACGCTGGGGCCAGAGGGGGGTGTTAGCAAAACCCGCCCAACTTCAATAGTATGTTCGGGCCACTCTTGCACAGGCGTGGGACCTCCCCACGCACATGCGTGTGCGCTCCACAACATCTAAGAGCCATAGAATGTGAGGCAATCGACCTCTAAGTTCTAGGATGACTTTGCCGGTGAAGGTAGGGTAACTTGGGTTCCTCAGTAGGGTAACTGGAACCCATGGGCATAATGACCAAATTCCCAAGGTAG
>Ga0307509_10001403_pt1 | contig 40755 bp, 43 predicted proteins | sample 10_EM_MG_FD_202245 | JGI IMG/M metagenome (GOLD analysis project Ga0307509, IMG submission 202245) | Populus trichocarpa ectomycorrhiza microbial communities from riparian zone in the Pacific Northwest, United States - 10_EM | ecosystem: Host-associated > Plants > Roots > Unclassified | place...
CACGCAAGTGCGAGTCATGTGAGAACTATGAGTCAACTGACTGCATAGCGTGAAACATAAACATACCTTATGACTAGTAACTACTAGTCATGTGAAATCTGCCTTGCTTAGTCACGATTTGTGACAAGTTCCCTCATCACCTCTCCCCAATAAGACATTGGTGCGAGATACGAAGACTATAAGATAGTGTAAGGAAGAAAGAAGAGATTATAAGTAATCTCGAAAAGAAGAATACTCTCACGATTCGTTACCCGTTGCATAACTAAACTACATTAGAGTAGGATTGTTACATTACCAGTGAGCTTGCTATGTGATGGCTCTCTTCATGTCCAAGGGTGTTCTTCTCTTGTGTTGATGCTATTCCTCTAGTTAATCTCTCTTTTCTCCTAAATATTTACTCTTTATTACTTACCTTCATTTTCTAACCTCATGGCCAGCTCAGGGTTTTCGATTAGAGTGAAAGTCATCATAGTGCTGGTGGGTAGATCATGAAAACAGCTGAGGTTCATGTGTATGATTATGATTGCCACACATAGGTCCGGTACTGTAACATGTATACATGTTCCAGTAACTGTATACAGCTGTGTAGTGGAGGACTTTCTATGTTGAGTATGATTACTTTGCATACTTTGATTAGTTTGATTGTTTTACAGCCCATAAGCTATATTAAGGCCCAGTAGTTTGTATTAAGTTTTGCATATTAATTGTTTTATTTAGCAACACAAGTAAAGGAATGGTCATAGATGCTGATAATAGCCTTCAAGCTGTATTATGTCTTTTATGTTTCATATATGATCACAGGACATTTAGGGCAAGGTGCACTGCCTAATAATGATCGAGGTTGGAGGATATCCGATTACTATCACTTTGCAGAAACTCTTATATTTAAACTTATCTACTCGTATAACAGGGGCACCCTATAGAGTGGTGAACTCTAAGGGTGTGACCATACCAAAACTCAAAGTAGAAGATAAAGCTAATTCAAGAAGAATCAAATGGTAAAACTTAATATCGTTAAGCTGAAAGCTTCACTCAATAAGTTCTTTCGAGGAAAGTTGGTTATCAAAGTAGAATGTCAAACGCTTAAACTTAAGTAGATATCATATTTAAGCCTTTGATATTGACTACTACTCCGACCTTGTGTAAGCACTCTATCCTGGTCAGGGCTGTCTGCGGCCTACCCTCAATCAGCAATGATCCTACTAGAAGGATCAGACCAACTCTGGTATGCTTAACTCTGTCAATAGGGTATGAGTTTCTGCCATGTATTACTAATTCAACAGCATGTGAAAAACCTCTTCCTATAGAAGTCATGTCAGTACCTAACTGCCATGACGACAACAGGAGTAAATACCTAGATGTTGGACTCACTGGCCCAGTGGTACTTTCATCAATATAACTTATGTTGTCTATTATTTAATCAATGTTGTTGAATAATACATTAATCAGACATGCAAGCTCCTCTGGTGAGATGTAACCGATGTTTGGCTCAACCGGAGCTACCCACAGCCAGTCTCGCAGAACATACTCTACCCTGATAAGACTCATACCTGTAGAGTCCACACATAACCCATAGTAATGCTACAAATCAAGAGGACAAAGTTCTGGCTGTTTACTTAGGTAATTGTCCCAAAAGCACCCCGGCCTCCTGGGACTATCTAAGTACTTGTCAGAAGACTACCCTACTACCCATTGGTGTAAATAGACTCCTAGGTGCCAGAGGGACCATTTACATATGACACGATATCTGCCGGCCACCCTTTTTTAATTTTAATTTTCACTTTTAATTTTTTATTCTCATTTATAAATTGGTTCTATCTGAGCCAGGAGGCACAAATGTGCATATCCCTAGTCATAGGTACAATGGAACTCGGAACACCATATAGGGCCATGCACTCCCAAACCTCCAACTACAGGCTATCCCATGATCCCCAAGCTAAAACCCTCTGACCCTGCCCAACAAAGAAAGCTCTGCCCTGTACTATGTGTAGAAACTATAAGGAGATGAGAACACGGGCCTGAAAGCCACGAACCAAAAACCCCCACAAGAGCCTAGCCTAAAAGACAAACATCCCCAACCGACAGTAGACACTACCAACAAAGGAAAACAAACCCACTCCCCCAAGTCAAACTACCTATAAGGTAAACTGTAGTAAAACCCCTACCGGCCCAGCTCCCAAAGAAATAGGGACTCCTTGTTACGCATATAATAATAGCTCACCTATATTAGTACGAGATATACAGCTTCATCAAGATGAGTGTATATCCGAACCCTAAAGCTCACTAGAAGTAGGACGAATCCGGAGGCATCCGTGATAGCTACTCAGGCAACCGGAAGAGTTTACGTTCCTTGAAGTAATTCACTGATTGGAACGATAACATGTTTGAACTCTATCACATATCCGGCGCAGCTGCATATATATGCATGCAACTTTGAAAGATGGCTATCCGAACTTATCACTGGGTATTCTATGAGAACTATTGGCCCGTTTGCTTATGGGCTGCATATAGTAAACCATTGTTCTTTAGGACAACGAGATTCAAGACTATCTACTGGTGGAGTGGAAACACTACTAGATGAATTAGTAGTCGGGAGACTCTCTGAATTTGAGCAGGGCAATTACTTCCAGGGTCAAACAGTGTTCGCACTCGCCTGAACAAAAGTCAAAAGACTTAAAGATACATAAATCCTTAAGAAAGGAAAGTATTGTACCTTAACAAAATTAACCGTACACCCAGCACCAGGAAAAACTTAACTCATGGCAACCACATCATCCACCAATCCTACCATTATTATCACAACAGTAAAAATAAAATAAAATATTTAAATACATTGTGAAAATCAGTATTAGAATTAACATTTATTAGAATTAATCACTGCCTCTATTGTGTTTATAATTGATGCTGTTAGAGTATGAAAAACATTTGTATCAAAAGGTTTTCAATAATAAGTAATTCCCCCCTCATGCATCTTTTGAACTATATTGATACTACCCTTCATGTGAAACACCTCTGGATACTAGTATAAAGCTGGTACTCTATAGGAAATTAAAATACTGACTTCATTTTCTTATCTTCTCTTGTTATTAGAGTTATTATTTTCATGTATCTTGTCTTCTTTTATGTTCCCTTTTTTGTCTGACAGCTATGTGTTCATATTTTCTTTCTGGTTTTTAATAAGCCAGAATACTATCTATCTTACCTACTTATACTGACAGGATTTTAAAATCTTTTTATGCAAGTATTGTCCTCCTTGTAAGGATATAAACATTAAGAGCAGTTTTTGCAAACATGTCAAAAGTTCTAGTTTTATAGCCTTTGAGAGGTTTCTCTATGATAATATTAGCCTGAGATCTGGTTCTTTTTAGAAGATGTTCCTCTATACTCTCTCTACTTATCACTGTAATCTCACTTGGAAATTATACTTCTAATAGTTTTAAGATAAATGTCAAGAAAGCAAGAATTTTTGTAATACTGACTCTATGTTTTGTGTAACCTAAATATTTTCCTCCTAGTAAACTCAGATAGGTGTTCAGGGAAATTAAGTTTTGTAGTATAATTATGAAAAATGTGAGGCAATATTTCTTCAAATATAGTAATTATATCTAATAGTTTAGTTATGATTGTTCTAGAGGAATTTCTTTAAGTGGTGTTCAGGGGATAGGGTCTTGAAAAGGGTTGTGTTGCCACAGATCCTGGGTGTACGGTTAATTTGTTAAGGCACAATAGCGTAGATTTAGTATAAATAGGAGAGCTCTCCCCGATAGTTGAAGAATCATCAAGCAATAGAGAAGAGACCTTAACAATATAACAAGTTATTAAGAAATGTTCTGTGTTCAAGAACTTTAAACGTTCCGATTACTTTACTGAGGCTTCCTGACATATCTCCATACTCTCAGACCACGGCCTCATTAGCTCAATATCTCTTTGAGTTAGCTACCCCGTAACACTCCTGTATCACGAGTCTCAGGGACACAACGAGGGGAAATACTTACCGGGAGCATACATCCTCCATCTCCAGTACCCCTCTGGCAATTAAAATCTCAACACCACGAGAAATCATCGTCACCTCTATCCACCCCCCTCTCCTGAGACATGCCACATTGCCTTTGTCTGGTTGAAGCCATCTCCATCCCCTCCTTCTTCCCTTCTGATGGTCTGGCTTGGCGAGCTTGTTCCTAGGGGTTGGTTGAGTTTGCCTTCTCCCCCGACATTTGGATCTGCTGGCACTGCCTAGGACTCTACACCCACACCCAGCCTCTGTTCCCTTCCGATGGCCTAGGAATAGGAGAACATGTTACCCTTCGCTATGCTGGTCCAGTTTCATGCGATAGCCGACCGGATCTTCCTCCGACTGCTACAAGCCCCCTCTTCATGGATGGCATGTCCTTCGAACTTGATTGTTCCTCCTGAGCCTGGGCTGAAAGGGCTTTATGCGTCCAGGAATATTGTTCCCCTCGTTGTGTCCCTGAAACCCGACATACAGGAGTCCCTATTCCTTCAGGCGCTGGGCCCGGTGGGGTTTTACTACGGTTTAGCTTATAGATGGTTTGATTTGGGGGAGTGGGTTTGCTTTTTCTTTATTAGTGGTGTCTACTGTCTGTTGGGAATGTTGTTTCTTTAGGCTAGGCTCTCACGGGGGTTTTTGGTTCGTTGTATTCAGGCTCGTTTTCTCATGTCCTTGTAGTTTCTACCCATAGTACCAGGCGGAGGTTTCTTTGTCGGGCAGGGTCAGAGGGTTTTAGCTTGGGGATAGCAGTATGGACTGTAGTTGAAGGTTTTGGTCTGCATGGCTTTTGTTCCAGCAGATGGACCTATGTACCTAACACCATGGGATGAGCACAGTTGTGCGTTTGCCCCAATAGAACCAAGAAATAAACAAGATAAAAAAAGAAAAAAAAAGAAAAAAAAAGAAAAAAAGGTTCCCGGGAGCATATAGCCCCACTGGCCGAGCCTGAGGAAGAGCAACCGAGTTCGAGAGAATGCTATCTAAGGAAGGAAGGCTCATGGCAGTCAGAGGAAGATCCAGTCAGCTATCTTGGGAAAATGGACTCAAATAAAATGAAGGTTTAAACATGCTCCCCTAGTCCTAGGACATCAGAAGGGAATAGAGGTCTGAGGATGCGTCTAGAGCTGCGAGCAGTCAGGTGCCAGCCGATCCCAATGTCAGGGAGGAGGAGGGCTAACTGACATGAGAAGTGCCAGGAAGGCCAATGGAAGCGGGGTCACGATGTTTCGAAAAGTCTAACTCTACGAGCAAAGCACCAACAAGATAGTGCAATACCAGAGAGCAGTGCCACTAGGGAAAACTACTTTACTGATCGACCGAGACTAGAGACCAACTGTTGGTGGGTGAGGGGTTGCCAACCATTGAGGGGTGCCTAAGCAAGCCCAGAGAAGCAGGGGTAAAGGCAGACTCAACCAACCCCTAGGAACAAGCTCGCGAGGCCTGTCCATCAGAAGGGAAGAGAAGAGGGAATAGAGGTAGCTTCACCAGACAGAGGCAGTGTGGTGTGTCTGGGGGAGGGGGGTGGATAGAAGGGACAATGATTTCTTGTGGTATTGAGATTTCAATAGCTGGAGGTGTAGCGGAGACGGAGGATCTAGCTGGTAGCTACCCATACCCCTCTTATAAATCCTGCGGACGGGTTTCTCTTTTTTAGACGACTTCGCTGTATATAGTGTTATGGGAGCATCCCCATAGATCTCCATTTACTAGCATTTTAGCAATTACACTAATATAACTACTTATGATCACAATCTGTATTCAAATAGCTTTTGTGCCAGCGACAGGCTTCCCCATGTAACCTCCCCTGAGCCCAAAGACACATAAGAGTCCTAAGATTGTCATACAATCCTCACTTAAGTTCCGCATTTTCCTTGCAGATGAAGGTAGGGTTACTGGAGACCCACAGTAGGGTAACTGAAACCCCTGGGCATAGTAGTCATGTTTCCAAGGTAGGGTAACTTTGCCTTCTCATTCCTTTAACCTCTTCAGAAGTTTCTGACGACACCAAATATTATCTGGGTGACTTGTGTAATATTCCCCTAGTTTCCTTAACTTTATGCGAATGTGTTCGCGACAGGTTTCCCTTCCAAATAGAGTACCCAAGGCAACTCTATTGTTCCCTGGGTCTTGCATAAGGATAACAAGCCTTTTGTATACTAAGTGTACCAGACCATACCACCTCTGGCTACCACTTGGTATACCATTTGGGGTAAGATGCCAGTGATTGTAGCTACCTATCGTAGGGTCATTATACATGTAGTAAGTAAGCAATTGTATATATTTCTATGTGTAACAACCCTATGATAGGTAGCTACAATAACTATCACCTTAGCCCAAATGGTATACCAAGTGGTAACCAGAGGTGTTATGGTCTCGCATACTTAGTATACAACTGGTTGGTTATCCTAGGGTAAGGCCCAGAAAACAATGGAGTAGCCTTAGATACTCTATAAGGTAGAATAACCTTTCAGAAATAAGTTCGCATAACGTCACAAGAACTATGTGAAGGTTACATGAGTCACCGAGATAACATTAGGTGGCAATAGGAGGACTTCCGAAGCTATTAAAGGCATAAGAGGGCAAAGTTACCCTACCTTAGGCACTTAGCCATTAAGCCTATTGATGTCAGTTACCCTACCGAGGTATCTGAGTTACCCTACCTTTCCCAGCAAAGTCAGCCTAGCACTTAGAGTTCAATTGCCTCACATTCTACGGGCTCTTAGTTGTTCATAGCCGCACATGCACCTGCGCAGCGAGGTCAGATGCCTGAGCAGGGGTGGCCCAAACATGCTATTGAACATGGGTGGGTTGAGCTAACACCCCTCTCTGGCCCCAGCATTGAGACGGTGTGTCATAGGCAGACGGCAGCATAGTTGGTCACTTGCTATTAAAAAGAGTTTATTGAAGTAGCTGCTGTAACACCGTAAATGTCGTCGACTTCCCTCTAACTGAATGTCGTTCGCAGGATATAAAAGAGGCATATGGGTAACCGCCCAATATGGGGTTGCACATAAATGGTCCCTCAGGCACCTAGAAGTCTATCTTTGCCTATGGGTAGTAGGGTAGTCTTCTGAGAGGTACTTAGATAGTCCCAGGAGGCAGGGGTATTTTCTGGAGAATTACCTAAGTAACCAGCCAGAACCTTCTCCTCTTGATTTGTAGCATTACAATTGGTTGTAAGTGGACTCTAGATGTATGAGTCTTATCATAGTAGAGTATATCCCGACAAGCTGGCTATGAGTGGCGCTCATCAAGCCAAACATCAGCTACATCTCACCAGGGGAGCCAACCTGTCTAATTATCGTATTGAGTAGCCAAGTAGATTTAATAATGAACTGCATAGCTTGAATGGACGAAACTACCACTGAGCCAGTGAGTCCACCATCTAGGTATTCTCTCCGGTTGTTGTCAGGGCAGTGAGCTACTGACATGACTCTGATAGGAAGAGTTTTTCTACCTGTGGTTGTATTGCAGATACATTGCAGAAACTTATACCCTATTGACGGAGTTAAGAGTACCCGAGTTGGTCTGATACTCCCACTGAATAATTCCTAATGGAGGGTAGACCTCAGACAGCCCGGAGCAGGACAGGGTGCTCACACAATGTCAGAGTAGTAGTAAATGTCAAAGGCTTAAATCTGATATCTACTTAAGTTTAACCGTTTGGTATTCTACTCTGATAACCAACTTTCCTCAAGAGAACTTATTGAGTGAAGCTTTCAGTTTGACAATATTAAGTTTTACTGTTTTGATTCTTCTGAATTATTTATCTTATCTTTATCTTCTACTTTGAGTCTTTGGTGTAGTTACAACCTTAGAGTTCACCTCTCTATCTGGTGCCCCCATTACACTATGGACTGGAAGAGAAATCAGGACTCCAGAAATAAAAAAGAAAATGCTGAAATAATTAAATAAAAAAAATCCAATCATTCATGATTGTTTAATAGTTCAATAGAATAAGACTAATGTTGAGAGGAATAGTATTAAGTAAGAAATTGGGAAGGTTAAAAGAAAGGAAAGTGAGAAGAAAGTAAGAAAGTGAAAAGTGAGGTGGATAAATAGTTTGTAGCAACCATGCGTGACAACAACACATGGTAACCACAAATGGCAACTACTTATGGTATCATACATACTTACTACATATAGTAGGAGCTTGCAGTATTATTTACTTTCAGAATTAATTTTATTTGATCTGTTCATTTAATTTCTTTAACCCTTTCTCCAAGTCCTTATTCTTGCCATATTATAAACTAGATTTTCACTAATTTTTGTATTATAATTATTAAGAAATAATACAAAGACATAATTTCTCTTTAAGGCTGTAAACTTGACTAATATACAATGATTAATACTTGAACCTCTGAATGTATATTCAGCCAAAGGCTGCTTGCCACTTGTAATTGACAATAAAGATAAAAAATATTGAATGACAGTTACTTTCATTACTGTATTATGACAAACATTTAAACATCAGAGTGTAGATGTAACAGGTTTACTCCTGTCTAACGAAAAGGTACAATAGAGGGCTAGCATTTGACCACCAAGCACTAGGTCTAAGGGAGGCTTCAGAAAACTCAAGGATAAAGAGAGATAATAGTTAAGGGGCAAGTGGAACTCTGAGATGGCTGTTCAACCAAGTATATTCTTAAAACATCAGTCTGCTAAAGTCTGCCGTTCTCCTGCTAGCCAGGAGATGAGTTTAAATACAAGAGTTCCTCCAGAGCAATACTAATCAGATATCCTGTAACCATGATCATTACCAGGCAGTGGACCTTGCCCTGCATGTCCTGTGATTCCACATAAAACCTAAGAGTCATAACACTGCCTCAATGCTATCGTCAGCTTACATGACCGTTCCTTCACTTATAATCTAAAATAAAACACTCAACATGCAAAACTAAACTTAACACAAGCTACCAGGCCTTAATATAGCTCCGGGGCTGTAAAACCCTCAAACTAATCAAAATAAGAAAATTAATCAAACTAAAGATAGGAGATCCTGCACTTGGCTCCTGTATACAGTTACCGGAACCTGTATCCATGTTATAGTAGAAAGTTACACTAGTGACAAGATTTTGTAATTCTTCATAAAATTAGGCTTTATAATTTATATTTTACAATGACTTTTAATTGAATCTATTTATTAATTTATTTATTGGCATTTGGCTCAATGATGTTCTGAGAGTTGAATTATCAAGGGGTATAAAGATATAATGAATGCGGCTGTACTGCAGCTATATGAGGTTGCTAGTGCTATATTGTGCATTCTGATTTCACCCTTTTTGGCCAAGTGGTAATGTCGAATATGGGCAACCTGTATTGTACTAGGAGTCAGGATTTGCTTTTTATATCTCAGACAACATAATACAATATAGAAATACCCCACTAGTCGTGTGAAATAAACAACCCTGAAGCCACAAACCACACGATAAGCAGAAGGAAGCCTTATGCAGATGTCCATCCTAAGGTATTAATTCAACAAGCTATAATGGTGATTCAGAGGGGCTATTAAGGGGGCCTTCCTGCTGGGGTAGAGATCTATGGAATTCCTCAAACAGCTTTATATTATCAGTCTACTGGTAGTGACAGTGGTCGCCAGGTTGTTCATATTGCCCAACACGACTTACTAGAAAGTTAAGTAAAGGTGATGATCAAATAGTGCTTTGACATAGAGAATAGAGGCGTTCTGCCGAGTTTGGATAATGCAAGAGAAATGACTCACCCTCTTGAAGGACAAAGAGTAGGAAAAACTATTGATCCTTTAGGAAAGAATTGGGTAATATACTTCATCAATCGACATCACACCCTTTCTCTTAAATTAAGTATACAGCTGGAGCATCAGCATGTCCAGGCAATTGATACTTTCATTATGAAGAACTATTTCTGTAAGCTGAGTCCGCTTGTCTGGACACATGATTTGAAGCCTTGAGAAATCTTCAATATTGATAAAAAAGACTTTCTTATAGGCCAGGCATCTTGATCTAAGATGATATATTATTGTGGGAGGAGAAACCCCTGAGTGACACAGGATGAAGGCCAAGCACTATTTACCATAGTTGAAACCATTAGCGCTGTCAGATAATCACTTTCCCTTCTCCTTATATACCATAAAAAGGCATAGTACATAAGCTGGTATACCAATCTCACCAAAGAAGGAAAGTAACTATAAGTCTAGTTATTCTTCTAAAGGGAGGATTAATGACAATCTAGCACTCCTCTGGCGGGAATTAATATTGGAGTCTCACCTACATGCTATCACTAGGGGGACTAGGCTTCTTATTATTGAATGAATTGTTCACATATTTTCTATGACTTTGTTAAACTTTTCTGTTTAATACAACATCCTTCTCCTTTACTTTGGATTGCACCCCACTTACCACCTACAACCATTGAATATTGGCTTTTTCTCTTCTAACTAGCGCTTTGATAAGTTAACGGCCACAGCGATATGTACTTTGGAAAGAAACCAGTAATGGAATTAAACAAGCTATCTTTTTGGCTTCTGTTACTGAGGCGAGAGAGACAGCATTTACTCTGCAGAATATCTGCTATCCCATTGCGGCCTCTGGTATTTCACTCTTCAATGCGCAAAAAGTATTGGGAACAATGATACCAGAGGGTATGTCATTGCATAACACAATAGAACTTAGGACCACCTACTGCAACAGTAAGGATATTCTCAAGAGAAAAATGTAACGGAGAAAACATTGGATGAGAGTCTTCCCTTCTTATTATTCACAAAATTAGCCTTACAACTTCCTGCTAGCCCCACTTCACCGCATTCATCACAATGCCTAACTTTATGTGTGAAGGTGATTCTACATGAACTGAGCCATTAGGTAAAGACTGAGCTTGGACAGGGTGAGCTGTATCAGGAGCAGTCTGACTCCCTTCAACAAGCTGCCTCTCTCAGAAACCAGAGAGACTACTACAAGCTGTCTGATGCAAGAATAATCTCTGAAGCCCAGCTTATTGAACTACGAGATGTCAGACTCACATAAAATACTGACAAGAGTCACAGACTACTGAAAGCAACCTCCAAATCCAGGTGAGTCCCTTCCCTTCATGAAGTTACTATTATTGCTATCCCTACTAAGATTCTTGAAACTCTTATGAATCATATTTCTAGTGATAGTTTGGTCGAAGTGCTAAGTGATCAAGAGTCAAATTTGGCCTCTCAATGACGACTTGTTTCCCAGAGATATACCGAAGTAAAAGCTATAGTTTCCTCTACCACACTATCCTCAACCACCATCCTCCCTGCCTCCATATCTTACTTGGATGATAGTAGTCCTGCTCTTCACTTTTTTTGTTCACTTTTTCTTATAGTACTCTTGTATGATATTCTCCTACTCCTGATATATTTATTTTACCTATAGTGACCTACAAGTCCTCCCTACTTATCTCTCATTCAGCTTCCCATTTTCTCTCCCTATTTGGCATCATTTTCATTTCTTTTTGTTACATTTTCTAGCTTTTCTAAAGTTACATATATCTAGAATACACATGGAGAGTGGTCTTAAATATTGAGTAATGGCTGGTGTTAGGCATACCGGAAGGCTTAGCCTTCTTTTAGTGAATAAAGACTTATAGTTACCCTACCTTAGGATTCTGAGTTCAAAAGGACAAGCCAACACCCCCCTCCCGCACCAGAGTTGGGATGGCGCTACACCGGCAGACGCCACTGTAGTTGCGTCCCCTCACCAAAGATATGGTCATTGGAGCCCTTCTTGTAACCCCATATAGATCGCGGCCGTCCGTCCGACTGGATCCCGTCCGCAGGATATATGAGGGAAGACCTTTGGCAAGCTTGTGCAAGTAGTTCGAGCCAAATCAGTCAACGTCGCATAAGGTTACTGAGCACTAAAGACGAGAGTCACTAAAGTGGTCACTAAGTAACGGGACGCTTTTACGGACAATGGTTAAGCAACACATTCTATACTCCACGCTCTCGCGATGAAAGTCGGAGAAGTGAATGGTGTTGTTGGATGAGGTAGTCTGAGAAATCAGGCATACCCGCACTCCCATAAGTCATTAGTATTCTTCGGATACTGACAGAACCATACGATAACGATATGACTAGGAAGAGATAATTGCAATTGGTGCGATTATCCAGAGAAGTCTATCTTATGCCTTGCAGCTGTCGAGTGCAGGATTCATCTGCAATGCTGAGAGGTTCAATAACAAAGCTGGCCCCTTTGTTGGTTCGATCATGGCGACCATTCTGCGTATGCAATGGTAAGCAAGACTCCATGCCGACGAAGATGGATCGTGACCAATGGACTGATGTGTGGGAGCACCTTCAGGAAAATTCATGGTGTTGCGATTCGGAAGTCGAGTGAGATAACAGAATTGTCAGGGTCAAATGGTGTTCGCACTTTTAGAAGAAGCTGGAATTTGTTAGTAGGTACTTAGTTAGTATGAGAACTAGATGTAGCCCGCGACTACCCAGACGCGGCATATAAATATTGAGGTGCCTCCCGAGCTATTTGAACATTATCAAGCAACGGAGAAGAGATCTTATCAATCTAATAAGTTTACACTAGAAAATCTTTGATCACTCTATCTACCTCTACTTTAGTCATTGAGCCTTCCTAGACAATCTCCGTCTACTATTAAGATCATCGGCCTGAGTTATCTCACAAGACTTTGAGATAGGCTCCCGCCTAACACATTGAGCCTTCCTAGACAATCTCCGTCTACGATTAAGATTATCGGCCTGAGTTATCTTACACAACTTCGAGATAGGCTCCCGCATAACAGCTGGATCCTGCATTATGACAATATCCCAGTTTGTCATAGTTGATATTAGATCCAAGATTTTCAAGTATCATATGTAATAGATAAATTATTTTTTAAAAACAAATAAACAATGGTATTGCACAGTTATTCAAGGTTAACTAGTCAAATTTATCCCAGTTTGTCCCTGGTCAGGGTTGCCACCCCGTAACTATATCTATCCCCTATGACAATGTGCTGAATAAGAAGACTGAACAGACTACGATATTTTGCTTTTAGGTGTAGGAACCAAAACTATGTTAAACTCCCAATCGCAAAACTCAGTACCCACAATTAAGTAAAGTATCGAAGGGCATTTAGGATAGGCAGGTTAATTTTCTGACAGCTCTCAATAGGGAAGTCCTCCAAATGGAAACCAGAACCTACTAGCTTCTTGTCCCCAAATGTGTTCATAATAAGTATCCATATATTGTGACTGGCAAAGTTGTACAAAGTGGAAAAGACCCGCCCTCTGCTATTTTTAAATATCAGCCTAGTTAACAAATAAAAATTTAGAGAATTAAACCTTATGCTATTTTTATTTTTGCTAGCATTTTCTTTCTTAAAATGAAATTAATTAGTAGGATAATAGTGTAGAAGGCTTGTGTAATAATCCTATGCAATTTAGGTTAATAAGTAATAGTTAATAATATTGCTTACATTTGTCTTCTGATCTGGAGTGAGACCATCTTATACTCTTCATTGGTGATCTCTTCTCACTTCAGAGTGAGATGTAAGAGTGTCTTATTATAGAAGACTATCTTATAATTTTACTTATCTCACCCCACTATCTTATACAAGGAGAGAGTGTGGGAGTTCTATCAATGTAAAACTAGGTTGCTTGCATACAAGCAAGCGGTAGAGGTAGAGAGTTTGTTTAAAGTTTAAAGTATAGCATAAGAAAGCACTTAGATGGTTACAGGAAGAGCTCTAACTACAGTGACAGAGTCTTTTTTTGTATTGACTCTTCATGTGCAACCCTAACCCTCATGACTCAAAATGGTGAGTCATATAAACATCAAGCAATTATGATATACAATGGCACACCAGTGCTAGTTATGTGAAAACTATGAGTAAACTGGCTTTATAACATTAAAGCCTTATATACTAATAACTAATAAGTATTAGTCATCTGAAATCTGCCCTACGTAGTCACAATTTGTGACGACTAGGGAAATTTACTCTAATACTTTTAGAAATGTTTTATAAAATCTACCCTGTGTGATGCAAGATACCTGGCACTTATTCTTTTAGCCATTTAAGATTATGGTCGCCCCCTAGCAGGCACCCCCCCCATCACTTTCATCCACCCTCATTGTTGCCTATATAAAATTGGCAATATAGTCATCCTACATTCTGAAATACCCACAACCCTCCTGCCAATTGATTTTCTCCTCTGCGGTGAGACCCCCTTCCTGGTCAAAGCCCATATGTGGGCTAGACTCAACACCATGCGAGGTGACTTCACCTGAATAGAAGGGACTAGCTATCGTGGTATTGCAACTGCCAGAAGAACTGGAAGAGGCAGCAACTGAACTTGCAATTTCGTCTCACCCAACTCCTTCCACAATAACAATCTCGGCTGGAGAGATTAGTATTTCATAGGTAACGATCTACTTATGTTGATAATTAGGATTTTGGTAATCTTAATATTTCCGTCAAACTATCTTATAACTCTTCCGTTCTTCTTCACTATCTAATAGTGAATATGTATAAACGAGTTCTTATTAGCTGAGACTCGTGTCTTATAGGATTGAGGATACGTTTTCAAGAGTTAGAAGTGTAAAGATATTTCATTCATAACATAACCGATAAAAGTAGTTTATAAGAAGGTATTTAGATGGTTGTGTAAAAAGCTCTAACTATCATAATCTAATCTCTTTTTATATGCAAACTCTTGCAACAACCCTAACCCTCATAACTCTTTTATCGAGTCACCTCCAACATATCTTAAACCAATAATAAATCATAAAACCAATCATCTGAGTAAAGGGTTCACATGAGTGACACTCATGACTCTAAATTGAGTCACGCATGAAAGTCATCACATCATTTGTGAGTCACAATTGTGACTTACCAATCCACAAATTATAAGTTTAATAATAATACGCAATTGCGAATCATGTGTGAACTATGAGTCAAATGTTCTTATTGTGTGAAATATAACATACCAATGACTAATAACTTTTAGTCATGTGAAACCTTTGCTTGCTGAGTCACAATTTGTAACATCCACACTACTCTCTGTGTCTGCCCTCTCCTTATCCTTCTCCTTGCCCCTCTTCCTAGCAGTACCTCTACCAATCCCAAACCTTCCACCTGTGTTCCCCTCCATCAGGGGGCCCCACTTGTAGCCTGGCAAGAGCCCCGGATGAGATGGGATAGCTATCTATAGTCTGTTCGTGACGGCACATGGGTAGGACAGTGGGCCTTAAAGGGTGAGATATGTGAGCTCAGAGCAGGGGCAAAGGACAGCAGGGAATTGAAGGAGACGGCCGGCAACAGTTGAGGATGGCCGGGGACTGTTGGGGATGACAGGGAATGGTGAGGGACTGCTGGGGATGTCCGGGGACGGCACAAGTAATATCTGATCATGTGAAAAGAATGCGTTCTGAGGTGTTGTTGAAAACGATGCTGCTCACCATACTCTCAGGATACTTCCTTTGCTGTTGAGAGAGCTTCCAGTGATGCGGTTTGGCTTCAGGCATGTTCGGAAATGTGCAGAGAAGTCAGGCATATCAACACAGCTTCAAGGGTGTATTTGTACGATAGGGAAAGCATTTGCTATGTAGGAACATCGCGATCAGCCAGGAGGCAGATAGGATGTAAGTACGACTGAAATTCAAATGAAAAAAAGGCCAGAGAAAAAGGGAAGTGGGTGTAAGAAGGTTTTCCCCCAAGAAAACAAGTATGAGGATATTGTGAACAGAGATGTTTGTTTCTGCATTTTGCTTGTATGAGATTACGGAAAATAAAGTTAAGGGAAAACGCAGAAGAGGAGTGTGGATGAGATGTACTTCTGTCTTTATCTTAGTTGTTTTTAGACAAGGGTCGTTGAGCGAGAGACTGTGGTTGTTGAGAGAAAAAGTGAAGAGTTTTTCCCTGCTCATGTGTGTGATCATTTAGGTGTGAGTTCCTTGGCCTTTCGCCTTTCACCGTTTCGCTGTCGCCATACTGTCGTCGCTGTCGATTCTACTGGCCCCTACTACCTTGTCTATAATGTAGAAAACTATTTTATTATCAATACTCCAAAAAGCGCAAAAATCTATAACGGAAGAACAATAAAGAATAGAGGAGAGGGAAGAAGCAAGAAGGGAGGAGTCAAGAACTAGGTGTACCAACAGGTAGATGATGCAAGTAGTCATGGGGTATCACTTGTGATGACAGAGGCCCAAAGACCATGAGTAGGATTTCCAGCAAAGTAAGGGTCCGCGAACTTTGATTGCCGGTGTTTTCTCTGGCGCAGGGGGTATGAGTCCACTTGATGGTATGTAACCACCCTGCCCTCTCTTTATCCTTCTTCTCTTCTTTCTCACTCACTGTAACAACAGTCCACAAAACTTTAACACTCAACCCCTCTCACTAATTTTTTCTTTCAGTTCTATACCTAGACAGTTCAGTAGAATAACAGACCTAGTTTCCAGGTGTGCTCCCTGTCCTTCTCACATCCGAAACAACCTGGGTTTGCCCGAACTTTTGCAGTTACCGAATCTTGATTACAAGTATCACTAACAATCCAAAAGCGCTGTCGATGATACATAGCACCAGCAAGTATACTTATCCGAGGATGGGAGCATCAGTCTGGCCGCCTACTCCTCCAAGTCAGTCAGCCCCTGTGAGCCTGGGAGCCCTCTGAGCTGGCCGGCACCCCCAAGCATGGAAGCTCTGCTGGGCTCCCCACCCCTGTAGAGCATGTAATCCACCGTGAACATGCGAGTGGTGGTAGTCGTACTGCTGGTGGTGTTGGTGGTGATGGTCTGATGGCGGTGGTGGCAGTAGTACCGGTGGTAGTGGAAGTCGTACCGATGGTCCTGTTGGCTATGATGGTAGTAGTGGTAGCAGCGAGGGGGGCGGATTGTGAAATGGAAGGGGAAGGCGCCAGATCGTGGCCAGTGTTCCCAACCATCCAGTCCGTCAGTCTTCGGGTGAGGACGGGAGGGACTAGGGCTCATAGTCACTCTTTTTCGGGTCCTAGGACGGACTACACCCGGGAATGTGAGAAACGGAGGGACCATAGGGGACTATAGTCCTAGCGCTTGGACCTCCTGTCCTAGCCGAGTTGAGATTATACCCCTCCAAACGGATTCTTTCACTGAATGAGACATCACTCGTGCCGTCCCCGGCAGTCCCCTGAAGTCCCCCGCCGTCCCTCACCATACTCGGTCGTCCCCGGCTGTCCCCCGCTGTCCACTACCCCGGCCCTAAACTAACATATCCCATTCTTTAGAGCCCGCCGTCTTACCCAAAGACGGTCGTCCTGCCCTTAGGCCGCCCCGGACGGACTACAGATAGCTGTCCCATCCCGTCCGGGGCTCTTGGCGGTTTACCCGCGGGGCCCCGCCCGGCCCCCCGGACGGTTGGGAACACTGATCGTGGTGTAGAGGAGGGTTGTGGAATACAAAGTGAAATTAGAAGTACAGTGAGGTCTTCTTCCGCTGGTCGAGGCACACCCCAACTACGGCGGCGGCATGTCACAGGTCCAGGTAGCACCACTACCTTTCCGGGTTCTTCTTCTACGGTCGATACCACTCCCCACCCTCCTAATGAGGTCACTACAACTATTGCCACTACTACTATCGTGACTATTGCCGCGGGTTCTTCTACTAGAGTCACTTCCTGTCCTTGTTCTCGTGCTTCAGTGCATGTCGCTACCGGTTTTTTCAACCCCCGTTGTTACTACCACTGGCTCTCCTGCTGGTGCTTCTTCTGCCTCTCCCCCTGCCGCTCACAGTGTCGCTCCTTCTGCCCCTCCTTCTGATGTTAACAGTGAACCCAAGTGTCCAGTCCGTCCGTCTTTTGCTTGGGACGGGACGGACGCCAACCCATAGTCCGTCTGGACCTCTGCCCCGGACGGACGGCAGGGCCCTAGAGGTGTCTCACTATGAAATAACTATAGGTGACGGCTGGGTCCTATGACTGACGGCCGGGCTCTACCCATGATTACAGGGCCCTACGAATGACGGCCGGGCCCTGCAGATCATGGTCGGCCCTACCGAAAAATCCTATTTGGGCTAAGACTGCAGGGCCCTGCCATCAACGCATAGGATGGCCGTCTTTATGAAAGAGAGACGCCTTGCCCGGAGTCCTTACCCACCCTGCCCGGGACGCCTAGGACTACAAGCCCGCCAAGGCCCTGCAGGGCACCCGGGACGGTTGGGAACACTGGATGTTAACGAACAACAACAAAGGATCTTGGATCAAGTGAAGGGACTTACACTGCAACAAGTTATTGAGTGGGTAACGAGCACCGAGTATTTCGTTAAGTACAATGAAGTTGTTGAAGAATATTTAAAAGATGTGATTATTTGGAGGAATATCACTGGTCAACGTCTGGTAGAGAATGGACCCCGGAGGGGGTGGTTAAGGTTGTACCTTCCAGTTCGTGCGTCTTATGATATAGCAACTATGATCGAAAATCTGTGCAATACTGCCCGTACATTTCATTTCCCTATCCATTTACTAATGATATCCTGGTGATTAATTTATCTTTCAGTTATTCCGGTGCTGCCAAGAGACTTAATTGTAGGGTTCTTAGAGCACTGAATTTTTATTCGTGAAACTTACTGACATTTAAAAAGCGTCCAGTGGGGGGCGTTCCAAAAATTCTACAACTTCTGTCTTTGAAATAAGTGGATGTTGGTCATTACCCTATTTGAGGCTGGAACTCTTAAAGGTTCTGTTCCATTACAAAGACTTGCCAATGGACAATCTTTCGAAAACTGTTCGGCCACTCCTTAATGCTACAATGCAGTTTAGCTATCTTTAGGTGACGGGTTTTGTCATTGAGGGTTTTGCGCGCTTCAGATTTCTGCCTCTTAAATGGAAGTTTGTACTCCGTTCTCGCTGGGCTGACCTTGAGAAGGCTGGTCTCAGGGATGTCTCAATGGATTTTATGTAGAAGGGGTAGTAAAGTTGATCTTATAATGAGACTATATCAATCCCAACATTCCTGACACTAAATATGGCCAAACATTAGTGGTTCACCGGAGGACCATACACAAATGTTCTGACGGAGATGGCCTATAAGCTGAGCGTTATTGAGGTTATTGCTCTAGGGGAGAAGCGTGGTTACCGTTCTTCAAGGGCAAGTGACCTTGATTCTGAAAATGTGACCTCTATCATATTTCTGAGTATGATGGAGTCAGATGGAATATTCGTTACGTATAGAAATTGGGGAGTGGGGGTCACTACGGGATTGTGCTTGGGTCAAATTAAAGTCATATGTGAGAACTTGTCCGGCGCCACGCAAGCAATATTACAATTTACCAGGGTTTGGGGAACATCCGCAAGCATATTCTAACAATTATAACTGCAAACGCGGATGAACATCCCCCCCAGACCACTACAGCCAATCTAACTATTACCCTTTAGTACAAACAATCTGGACCCATCCCTTCACCCCCATCAGTGTTTGCAAAGGTCTGGGGGCCCTGGCGGCCCCACGGGGAAACTGCCAAGAAGACTGGACCGGACCGGACGACAATTTTCACTCCGTCCCGTCCTGGGACATTTTAGGACTGCAGGTTTGAGCGAGGACCACGGGTCCCACAAGGTGAGACACTATAATGCCATCCTAATACAAGGACGATAGGGGACGGTGGGGATTGGTGGGGATCTGTGGGGATCTGTAGGGATCTGTCTGGCCTCACATTCTGAGACATTCTAAAAACTGGTTGTGGGGCCCACCGTCTTCCCCGTCCTATGGCCATTAGCCCCGGGCAAAATTCTCTCCAGGACTGGACGGACTACGATTCGTACGTCGTCCTCGTCCTACCCTCAGGACGGATGGACTGCCCCGTTGCGAACACTGACCCCCATTAGACCATCCCCCCTCTAATGCAGTGTCCTCAACCATCCTGGGGCCTCGTAGGGCCCGGTGGGGGGGGCTGCCAAGAGCCCCGGACCAGACGGGACGACAAAATGTAGTCTGTCCTCGTCCTCGAACTCCTAAGATGGCCATCATTAGGGGGGACGACAAGTCCCACACTCTGAGACAACTTCAGGTAGGGGACGGCAGGAGACAGTGGAATGATCACGAAATAAATCCTATTCACACCACATCCCCACACCCTCTTAGAATAATACTTGGTTCATCAAGTAATATGACAATAGAGTAAAGGATAATAGGCGAAGTTGAATAGGGGAATAAACATGCTTAAGTGTACAAGAACAAAATAAATCACAAAGTCAAGAATAGAGTAGTATCCAATATCATACGTTATCTAGATTTTCCTTACTCTTGTAATATACTCTCTGTCTTTAGTATTCAATCTCGGTCGTTATGTCACTTGAACATGAAAACACTGCCTTGTAGGAAACAATCTGGGATTTTGATGGCTAGATATCTTAAAAACAAAGATTTGGAACACAAACTAACAAGCAAAGACCATATATCTGAACTGCACTCATATGGTTCGTATTATTTCATCTCGCTCCAAATATCTGTAGCTCTACCAGTATTCTCACTATACTTATTTAGACCAGGAAATGATGTCTCACTCTTGATTGTAAGACATTGGCTGTCCGGGACAGCAGGGCAATGGTACTTTGGCTCTTACTTGTAAAACAAGTTCTGAAAAGGGCCAGACAGGACAACAAAATGTTGTTCATCCAGGTCCTAGCCCAAGACAGACAGACAGCCCCATCGCGAACACCGCTCTAACGCCCCACAACTCAGCCGCCCCATGCACCCTCATCTTACTACACCCCCTTCCCCCCCTGCGACTGACTTTGTATGTCAGGCTATGGAAATATGTCCCCATCCCACCTGTGCAGTACCTCGGCCCAGGATTTCCCAATGCAACAGATTCTCCTAGTCTTAAGTTTTAGTAAGACAAGTGCAAGATTGTGACCAGCACTATACCTCATAGGACTGTACTTCCTCGGGTAATCAAAGTAAAGAGGAACCCCTATTAAACTAGGATCGACGGCAACAACAGTATGGCGACAACGGAAACAAAACGGCGATGGCGAAACCCCAAGGAACTCACACCTAAACGATCGCACACTCGAGAGGGGGAAAAAGCTCTTCACTAACAACAACAGTCTCTCGCATCCACGACACTCCTCTCTCAACAACTAACTAAGAACAAAAGAGAAGTATATATCATCACAAATTCCTCTGTTCCTATCAGGAACAGTTTGCTTCCTCCCTATCTTTTCACAACTTGTGCGAACTCTAATGCAAACAAAATGCAGAAACAAACACCACTGTCCATGACATCCTCATACACATTTTCCAGGTGTCAAACCTTCTCATACCCATCTCCCTTATTTTCCGGCCTTTCTTACAGCCTTTCCGCCTCCAGTCCAATGGCGACATTCCTACTCCAGATATGCTTTCCCTCACCGTCCAAACACATGCCCGAACCCGAAGGCAAAACCCGAAGCCTCATGCCTGAAGGCAAAGGGCATCCCCGGAAGCTATCCAAAGATAAAGGAAGTATCCTGAGAGTATCGAGAGCAGCATGGTTGCCAACATTCCCACTCTGTGAGCCATGCTCAATAAAAATAAAATAAAATAAATAAAAATACAAATCAGGCCCTGTTCAGCACGTCACTCTTATAGCATAAAAACGACTTTTATAGCATAATTCTGGCATATTAAAGTTTTTATATAGGGGTGTGTTTGGCACGTACAAAAGTATCATGATATATTTTTATTGTATTTATAAATTTTTATTCTATATATTTATTGTAAGGTTAGGTATCATATCATAAGATACGATTCATGTTTCTATATGTTAAACTTGAAATAAAAAATTGCCTCATATTATTCCTAAAAGAGCTTATAATAAATTGAATTTTCATATTAATCTATCTTTTACTGTTAAACTCTTAAAGACATATATTATTAACAATTTTGATTGAATAATGCCCCTAATAATAATAATAATTATTATATAGTATAGTTGAAGCTAAGTTGTTTCAACTTGAATTTTCTATCTGCTTATCAGAATGAACTTTAATGTATAAATAGTTTCTGTCTATTTTAAATAATTGTCGATTTTGTAAAATATAGTGAACTCAGTTTTTGAAACCTATTATATTCCAAATTAAGAGGACATAACTCTCTGCCAATCTTGATTATTAACTATCTCCTGAGTATTCAATAATAATTCTTTTTTGTATTTGTGTTATTTGTTCTTCTTTTGCTCTAATTTATCTTAGAGGGCAATCCTTGGTTTGTTTTTATTACAATTATAAAAGTGTTGCTCAACACCTATATATTTTTTCAGCACTGAATATTGTTATTGGCATATATGCCATTTTCAACTTTTATTGCCATATATTTTTATTGGTACATGCCGAAGAGGGTCTAAATAAAAATAAAATATAAAAGAAATTCCCGAGCACCTGTGCCTGTCCTTGTGCTTTTTTCTTGTGCCCATTACTGCTAATCCTCCCAGATTCACCATTCTCATATCTCTGCAACACTTCCACATCCCCTTCTCCGGCTCTGGCTTTCACTCCTACTTAATGCAAGCCCATCTTATCCCAGATCCTATTCGGCTTGTCCCTGCTAAGGTTCTTTGTGAGACATTTGGTAATCATATCCCCGGTATGGAGGTATTCCAACTCAATCTCCCCAGTAGTGACTTTCTCCCAGATATACTCCTCATGTATGACTAGATGCTTGGTCCGGGCATGGAATTCAGGGTTGTAAGTGAGTCCCATCGCTCCTTGGTTATCAACAAATATTTTTGTTGCTGTTTTCTGCAATGGAGTAGATTCTTCAGTGGTCGGGTCTTGGGTGGTAAGATCTAAAATGAGGGGGTCCTTGGCAGCAAGGTTCATGGGAACAGTTTCAAGTTCCGCAATAAATCGTAATACCCATATAGTCTCTTTGATGGCTTGAGTAAGAGCTATCTATTCTGCTTTGGTGGAGGATAGCGTAACAGTTGATTGTCTTTTACTGGACCACAATACTGCTGACTGTCTAGGTTCCTCCCTCAGCAGATTATCATCAGTCAGAATACAAACATATCTTCTAGTACTTTTCCATGTGTTCGGAGCACGGGCCCAGTTAGAATCGCAATAAAGCATGTGGTAGAGATCGTTGATAGTGAAGGGACCAAGTTTGAGAGATATGTGTGAGGTTTTCTTGACATAACGGAGTACGTGTTTAGATACTCCATATATATTTCCTCCTACAATTTTCTCAGCATCTATATCCTCTGAATATCTGTCTGATTGATTTGACAATTCCGGGCAGCTGCAAGAGAGAGGATAATGCAGAGGGATGTGAGCTTAACTACTGGTGCAAACGTTTTCAGATAATCAATTCTGTACTGCTGGGTAAATCCCTTCGCAATTAAGTGAGTCTTATACCAAACAACTTCACTATTAGCCTCATGATTGACTCTAAATACCCACCACCATTTTACTGGAGTCTATCCTCTTGGCCAATCAACAATCTCTCCAGTTCCATTATCCGTAATTGATTTCAACTCCTCCATCAATAGCGATATTCTATTGAGATGTCAGGCCTGATTTTAATGCATCAATATAGGAGGCAGGCTTATCAGGATCTAAAGATCGGGTTGCAAGAAATGCTTGGTTGTGGTAGCGGGTGGATGGAAATTTACCAGCATTTTCTTGGTCAGGTTTGGAGGATGCTAGAGTAGGAGTAGGCTTAGAAGGTGAACCGGTAGGTCTAGGAATTCAGTGCCACTCCGGTGGTGGACTTTCTGGTTGAGGAGTTTCAGGCAGAAGAGTCTCCAGTATTTGTGGTCGGACAGGATCAATAGCCGGAGATAGTACGATGATCTGAGATGCTGGCTCTTGATGAATTTTGAGACTAGGATTAGAGTCGTTCTCATCTTCAGAGTCTGAAATGAATTCCATAGAATTCTTGTGTATGCTGTAAGCTATTGTAGTGTTTTTAAAGCCTCAAATATCCTGCACAACATGAATCTTGCTTCTGACAATAACTGGATACTGGTTTGTTTTAGCATATCCGACTACTCAGCACCCCTGCTGATTTTTCTCCCACTGACTCCGCTTTACTTTAGAAATATCATGAAAGGCTAAAGTACCGAAGAGGATAAGGTAAGATAAATTTGCCCGTTGGGCAGTCCAGAGTTGGTAGGGGGTTGAGATTTTGTTGGTAGTTGGACATCTATTTTTTAGATAAACAGTAGTGTGAATTGCTTCTTCCCAAAGGTTGTTGTGAAATTCATTTTCCTGGATCATGGCCTTCACACCACCTATCAAGATCCGGTTTGCCCTCTCACTTACACCATTTTACTCTGGTGCGTATAGGGCTATTGTCTCATGGGAGATATCACTTTCTCTCAGAAACTTAGAGCACTCATTACAGGTGTATTCTCCACCATTATCCCTCTGGAGAGCCTTAATCTTCCGATTGTGATAATTTTCCACCAACACCTTATATTCCTTGAATTTGGATAATGTTTCGGACATCTGGTGGAGGGTATAGACCATAGTATATCTTGTATGGTCATCCCTAAATTGGAGAAAATAGTGAGCACCTCCGAATGAGGGAATTTTCCTAAAACTCTCAAGATCTGTATGAATAAGTTCAACCAGAGCTGTTGTACTTCTTGTAGAGGGGAAATGATTAGGTGTGCGGATTTGCTTTGTAACAACGCAACTAATACAAGTAGGATTAGTGTGGCTCCCATCGATAGTGATTTCAGGGTAGTCCTTCCTAAGTCATTTGACATTATCATAACTGATATGTCCAAGACAACAATGCCAATTGTGAAGAGTGCCATGCTTAGTAGCTATACCAGCACTGCCAGGCTTGGCTTCAATATTTTCGGTCTGGAGGATGTAGGCATTCTGTTCTGATAGCTGGAATCCCATAGTTGTTTGGGTATGATAGTTAGTTTGGGGTACAACTGGTTTAGCGTCGTGACTGCCACTTGGTTGTGTGGGTTTTTCCTGTTTTGTGTATTTGTACGCTCTCTTCTGTATCTAGTCTAAGCTACCAGTAGAGAGCTTCCTGTATCGTACATCGAACATCCACATCATTATCATCACATACAGGACCCACCACCTACGTGCTTTTCTCCATGCTTTGCACTGTTACCTATTCTACCCCGGTTATCATTGGGTTCTGAGCAAGCTGCCATCAGAGTGTCGCTATCACTGTCACCCTTCTACCTTATTGACTGGTAGCCGACACCTTACTGCCACCCCCCTCAAGCTAGTATCTTACTGTAGGAACGTGGTGGTGGAGGAAGAATGACTTGGTGTATTTCCTATCTATGACCGTAGGAATATATAGAATACATGACTACCAAGACCCAACATCCGGTTCTACTAACCCTATACTCAACCCCAACACATATGAGGATAGCTACCCGTACCTACTGCTAACCTAAACCTAACACTTACTACTACCTACTCTGTTGTTTTCTGCAAGACCTTCATTACTTGCCCTTGTCCTGTACTTCCTTCTTCTTTGATTAATTTTCCTTCTGCGTTTAGCTTCTTGCCTTGACCCTGTTTACCTAGGGGTTCATGACCCCTTCCACCTTACCTAAATGTGAAAACTACACATGTTATGCTATCATACCTACAAGATTAGTCAGCTTGCTGGTTTCTGGTTTATGAATTTGGTTCCCTGCCTTAGTTCTTGTCCACTATAGAGTCATTGTTTCTTAGATAGTTTACCTGTAAAGGATTTCATTCATAGTTCTCTGTCCTTGCATTGGTGTGATATTTTTTATACCTGTAACAGATTTACTCCTGTCTAACGAAAAGGATACAATAGAGGGATAGCAATTGACTGGCAAGCACTAAGTCTAAGGGAGACTTCAAGAGACCCAGAGATAGAGAGATAATAGTTAAAGAGTATGTAGTACTCTATTGATCACCATTCAACCAAGTATATTCATAAATCAAGAGTCTGTTGAAGTCTGCTATTGTCCTGCTTGCTAGAAGATAAGTTTAGGTATAAGAGTTCCCCCAAAGCAATAGTAATCAGAAAACCTGCAAGCACAATCATTACCAGGTAGTGCATGGTGCCTTGCATGTCCTGTGATCCCACATGAAACCTAAGAGTTATAATACTATCTCCATGCTATCATCAGCTTACATGACCGTTCCTTCCTTCATATCTGTTCCTAAATAAAACAAGCAACATACAAAACTAAAGTTAATACAAGCTACCAGGCCTTAATATATCTCCAGGGCTGTAAAATTATTACGCTAATCAAAGTAAGCAAAGTAATCAAACTAAACATAGGAAATCCTACACTCTGCTCCCTGTATACAGTTACCGGAATATATATACATGTTACCATACCTCAGAGGTCTTTTTTACTCTTGCCAGAGAGAGTAGAGTTGTAGTGCGAGGTTTTTTGACCCAATAGCTAGTACTGCATACACATTTTATACCTTTACTCAATAATTTCCTAAGTCAAATAAAACAAATCCATCCCCCAGTAAAAAAGTCTCTTATTATTTACTTAATACCTTAAGACTTCCTCAATCCTATATTCATCACTCCAAACCATACTCCTCTATTCTGCAATGATCAAATTCTTATCTCTTTTACACTATTCATATATTTTTCTTTCTAGAACAAGTGTTAACCTTACACCCTTTACTTTTGTATATTTGTCTATTTCATGTTCTTCTAATCCATTTGTTATTATCTTGACAGAGGTCAAAGCCACAAAGTCTGACGATATTGCTAAAGTACTATTATCCTGTTACATTTAAAGGTAATAATCAAATGACTGATACTTTAGGGAAATGCTTTTTCACTCTGTCATTTTTGATATAGTTGAAAACTGAACCAGTAGCCATATATCATTTGTAGGCTAAAGTGAGAATGAAGGTCTGTATTTTTCCTTCACCTGAGATCTTGGCAAAACTTGTTCCAACCTCTCTCATTTCCACCACTCCCTGATTTGTTGACTCTGACTATTCCTTCCTTCTCATTCTCCTGCAGTGGTATAATGTAAGGAAATCACTCCGCTTGTAGTTGTTGTTGCACAATAAGTTGTATTGCCAACAATGCCTTTCATCCAAGAACTATACATGACAGATTATACCTCTTTCTAAACCCTCAAAATTAAGACTTCTTGTCCTATGATATTTTAGGCCTTTTTAAGGAAAGCCCTAGTACTCAGAGCAGCTAAGCCCTGTAACACTTCCTTTTCAGCCTGGTGCAGGTCTTAGTCCGCACAAACCATACATTGTTCCCTACAAAATAACCGCAATTCTTGGGAAAGGTATAAGTTATGCGAGAGGGCAAGGGCTACTAGTGTTCCCAACCATCCAGGGCCATGGCCCAGCGGGGTAACTTCCACGGGACCTGGACTGGACAGAACGGCAGAATCCATCCGACTCTCGTCCTGGAAACTCAGGACGCCCGTCATTGCTAAGGACAACGGGCCCTATAATGTAAGTCGAATTGAAATAGGGGACTAGTATTCTGAACCGTCCAGTCAGTCCGTCTTAGGTGTGTGACCGGACGCTCCGCCAGTCGTATCATAGTTTGTCTTTTCTTCGAGTCGTTAGGCAAGCTAGAGCAGATAGAAGTAAGACCAGATGCCCTACCAAGCCGAGTAGGGCACTGGGGAGATTTTTTTTCATCTCTTCGGCAGGTGTGCTGGGGGTTCGGGTTAGTAATTTCATCACGCTCATGGTTTATTATCCGCAAATCATGTGCCATAAGTTATGCGTGAACTAATAAATGAGGAGCAATACATATTTAAGAAATAGAAGAGCCAACAATCTCCGCCAGATTAGGACTCAAAGGCCACTGGTCTGAATCTGCCAAGCAGCAATGATATCCTCGCTGGAGGGCACTAGTACTATCGCAGACGGAAAGTTACAATATTGGTTACAGATATCCAGATCCGAGACGGTCAATTTAGCTTCCCAGTGACTCTTCTGAAAAATCCCAGGAATCGTGCTGCAAGTCAACATCGGTTCCATTCGTCTTTTGGCTTTGTTGCGACATCCCGCTGAATAGTTAGAGCAAAAGATCTATGGAAGTATCTAAAAGAGAAAAAATAAGGCTCATAGAACAATGATTTGTTTAGGATTATCATAATAGTTGGAGAGCCCGATGATTTATTTCAACCTCTCTTGCCGGCATATCGTACATTGTTGTCGTCTATGAGGCATCACCATATATCACTCATAGTTTGTCCGCACTCTGCGACCACCAGTCTTCCATCCCCGGCCATCCTCCTTATTATTATATTTCCACATCTTCCCAGCCGTCATTCCTAATACCTGTCGTTTGTCTAGCTTTCCTAATAAATGCTTAGCGTGTAGGGCCTGGCGGCCCCAGCCTAGCCTAACAGTCCTCCGAGTAATTTGTCCTACACAGGACCACGGCTAGCGGCTCCGTCCGATCTCCTCGGAATTATCTCCGCCGTTCCTACGGGGCCCCTGGACCGTTCGAAACCCCGTACGGTAGTGGACTATGGGCCATTATGGGGCACTTCAGGGCGCTGCCGGATAAATCATTTTGTGCCATTCAATTATTTCATTCACGAAGGACAAGAAGAGCTATGTGTAAAACGATGATGAACGAAGTGCCTTATTCTATTCTGACCACTGAGGCAATGGAAAATTATACGAATAATGCCCCTCCTAATGATTGGCAGAAGCCAGAACACATCGGGAATATGGGAGACCCTGAAAGTAACGGTGAAGAGCGAAATCTCTCTTCATGGTTCCTGATCACAGGAACTTGGAATAAAGTAAGTCTTTCACGAGATCAACTATTGTGACGCTACAGCCCCAGCATGTGTGATAGCCGTCAAGTTGCATTTCGGTCTCCTCAATTAATCAGAACCGAGCTTCAGCAGGGGGGGGATGATTTGTGCAACGACGAATATTACTTAAGAAAGAAAAAAAACAATACGGTAGTAAACATATTACCGATACCTGAAAATAAAGAATATAAAAATGTTGGAAATAGAGGCTCGATGGCCGTACTTGGGGCGGGAGGTGCCCGCACTCTATAGCCGCCATGGTATACATACCTACTAGTCAAACGGCGTGCAAGCTATGAGAATGTTTTCACCCCCTTGTTTCTCCTTCCTTCTTGTCATCTCCGGATTCTCATCTTCCGGTACACAACTTTCCTTAATTCCTCTATGATTCTGCTCAAAACGGCTATAATATCTCGAATCATTGCCTACTCACTTCCGCAAAACCTCATTGCTTGCTACACCTCGCGGAACCTACGCAATTGCTTGGACTCTCTTACCCTAACTTCAGGCTGGCGAATAACTTCCAAGACAAACACTACCAAGTCGATGCTCTGAATGCGACCAACCTTGCTGGCAGCAACGGCGACGCTCATTTCGGTGCTGGAGGTCTTAGACCATAGGCATCTGAAGATAAAATGGAGAGGAGGTCGCAGTCGGCTCCGGGTTTTGTCCAGGTATGGGCCCCCCCGGAGAGGTTCATTGCATAACTGAATTACATCTACAGGTGTTACGGGAGGGAGTAGTAAACAAGACAATCCACAAGCGTCGGGTGGTAGTTTCCCATGGCAGGATCCCCACCTCTCCAAAGAGAGAAAAATCACGATAGGAATGCGAGTGATAATGACTGCTAGCATTCAAGACCGGCTTTGGAAGCAAGCTATCTATTTTCTGGTATGGCCAAAAGGGTTTAAGCTAGACGACCCAGACGACAGTGGGTGTATAGCAGAAGAATACTACGTAATCCGCGGCAATGATAATCCTATTCAGGGCGTTGGGCCTGGCTTTCGGGATAGGCATAATCACAAAGTTTCCCCAGGGATTAGCCCAACATCCCACCCGGGAACAGCACAACTCGCACGAGATTATCCTGTCTGATATACAAGATCTCAATACCACCGGTATCAAAAACACTGGGGAGGGGGGTAGTTTGCTATGGTGGAGTCTTCGAACTACACGGGTTCTGTGCCTTATCCTTGGTAGTGACTTTAGATCGATGCGCTACACTGCAGGTATTATCACTCGGCGCAGGAAAACCACCAGCTGCCATGCTAGACGTCTCAACGCTAACTGGGTGCGGCACTACTACCGTCTCTAGATTTCTTACTTACTAGTGATATCTTTCCGTCCGACAACACCATTAAAAATGCAACACTCGAGTGCTGTGGGAAAAATAGATTGATCATCTGTGAGGTTTATATCGTATTGGGAGCTAAGGATATAAAAAAGGTGAAGTATCTAGAACGAGAACGGGAGGCCCTGCGCCCACAGAAATCCCGCCTTAGAGCCCGTACCCAAGCGGGCCTTATCCGCCAGTTTATGCATATACAATGCCGAGAGAATACACTGATACGATATCCCACGGTATTTATTGGCTGTAAGACATACGGCAACTTTAACATCACTTGAGTAACCCCTCTTTTCTAACGAATTATCAGGGACTGTAGGCTGCTCGGCAGCCTACCAGACGAACACCAGCAGAAAGAAGAAACATAGCCCCGAAAAAGGAGATATACACACATTTCAATGACATCTCTCTATCCACACTGTCTTCTTTTCTCCAGAGAAATCACGGTAATAAGGGTATCAGTACCGTATGGAGATTTCTACATTTAGCTTCTCCGGGAGAGAGGGTGGCCAATTATTTCAAGGATCACCGAAGTAGCCTGCCAGAGATTGCCAGATCGAAAATCAAAAACTTGACAGGCCCATTGGTAGAGTTGTCCAAGCCCGGCCCCGGCCTGCTACCCCCTTTGTACCTTCACCCAGAAGTGGCAGCGTTGCGGAAAGGTGAAAAATGGGAAATTATCTATTTCCTAACCTTAGACCAAGTGCTAATTGTTCCTCCCCCGCACTCCCTTCCACCCTCCTAGGAATGCGATTTTTTTTTGATTTTCTTTTTACTCTCTCAAGATATTAACCACTATCCTAGCTAAGAACCAGGGAAAAGAGAGATGCGCAACTGGGGGAATCGTCTGGCGGGGATAAACTGGTTAAAGTAAGGCCTCGGATGGGGTATTTCAGCAAGGGTGCTGAAGCAGGATGTCAGAGACGAGAAGATCCCTCTGCGGTCAAAGAGAGACAGCCACGACAGAAATTTTCAGCAAGGAGAGAAACTGGACAATGCAGGATTCAAAAACCACCACCAGGAACCGTGCAATGATAAGGGTATAATAAAAAGTGCACTCCACTATTCACGACTTGTTGTAATCCTGGTCGGGAGGCTGTGCCCGGGTTTCAATCCAGGCGCCACGAGTGGAGCAATACCAGAGAGAGCTCTCTCCCGGGGGGGGGGGTAAATAACCGAGTGACCACCCATGACTGTGGCTCTAAAAGAAAGTCTGTGAGAGCTCACAGTTAATTCCCCTTCTAACAAAATTGTTAAAAAATGATGTTTGAAGGCAGTTAGAAGCAAAGAAATAAATCAAATGATAGGAGAAGGGCGGAAGCAAACAAACTAGCACCAGCGCTCCACTTCCCCTGCTTCTAAGTAATAAATACTCACAGTGTTGAGTTGTAGGTACTATAGAAAATTCACACAAACAGTTCCTGCCTTTTTTGCTTACTAAGACATTAAAAGAACTCCCCCCTTCAATCCCCATTTTTAGAAGCCGATTCAAATCCCCCCTCTTTCCAACCCCCGGCTTCGATTACCCAAGGCCTTCTTTGCAACACTGGCACAAGCACTACGGTACCACCAAGGACCGGGGAGCGAGAAAGAAATGTCTGTTTGCTCAGCCGAGCCAGCAATACGCAGGCACCCGAACACATCCCATCCCTTGCTGGTGCAACTGTCGCGCTACGGCAGTTGAGACCCTCACCCAAAGAGTCACGACGACATCGGAGGATTGCCCCTGAACCGGGGGGTGGGTGGTTATTACTTATTCTAAGCTTTCGAAAATTGCCCACCGCTCGAGGGAAATCATACCTTCAACCGCTTGATGTGGGAATACGGTACGCGAGCAGATGTGAATGCTAACCCCTCAATCACAAGCAAGGCGATGGCCCCCGCTGGATTAATGTACCGTGTTGCCCTCAACTCACGCACCCCCCACCCCCCCGCACCAAGCCAAGTAGCATCCCCCAGTGCTGTTCCCCACCATGCGTCAAATCCATCTTAAAGAAATCCTTTAGCATCCAAGTTATGTACTCGTATCATAGTTCCCCCTACGCCCCTCCAGCGAGAGCTTAAAGGTAAACTACGGTACGATCATAGAACACTCTAACTTACCCCCAAATACAGATTAGATCCGTAGCAACCGAAACCAGCTTGATCCAAAAACCGAAGAATCACGTGCTTTACATTCACCACCCGCACTCATCCTTCACCTCACAACGAAACAACCCGCGCACACAACCCAAAGAGGTATGATACCAAGGCATTTAATATTTCTCAACCCCGCGCACTCACTCCCCGCCCGGACGAGCAAGCTCCCTTTCCGGGGAAGGAATTGGTAAATCCGGCGGACTCATCGATTCAATTCCTACCTGTTCGGTGCGGAAGTAAGATATAATGTTAAGTTTTCGTCCATTGACTTTATCATACCGGATTATGCCTCAGAAAGGCAGCACCATACAGCAAACATCCGCGACCTCTCGGTATTACACCGCGCTATCTGGAAAATGCTAGTGCTAGTAACGGAACGTGGAGCACCGGTAGAGTATGATACGATACGGTGACCCCCTAGCCGAAGCCGCGATCAATCCACCAGCTCGCCCATCCCTCCAGCCGGTAGTCTACGTACAGTGTACTTCCCCATCGCGCATCGCGTACTGTGCCAGCACCATCAGCAATAAAGAGCCAAGACCACCAGACCACGCTATCTCGCTCCGAACCTCAACCGACGACCAAAGCGATGGATCCGACAATGTTATACCTGGACACCGATCGATCAACCAACCCGAGACCGAATAAGCTCGTATAAGTCTCGAAGAGCACTTCACGAAGGAACACCATACGATAGCAGACAGAACTAGCCTTCCTTTTCCACCGTTTGGTGAATACTGCAGCCCTCCGCTTAATCAATTACGCCAAAGAACTCCCCCCATCTAGCAGCACCGATAGAATTGAGAGAGAGAGAGAGAGCAGGTAATGCTACTACCATCAGGGCAGAAGGTTTTCCACGATCGGCGTACCGGTACTGTACGCTACCAGCAATTCAAGCGCAAAGCCCAACCCTCACCAACCCACCATTCCCCAACTCCAAACTCCAGTTAACTTATCCAAAGCCGCGACAAAGCAATTCCAACCATATCATACCCAGAGCCGTATCGTACCATATGCTATTCCACCCGTGAGATATCTATCCCAACCCGGAAAGCAAAAACCCCGTAAAACTCCCACCCCCATTCGATCCAATTATTTTTCCCGCCGTCAAAGCCCTAACCCTCCCCTCCCTCCCCCCCACCAGTCCCAGTCCCACTAGACTAACAGTATATAACCCACCACCCCCCCACACCCCCCTTTTCCAAACCAGAAAGTTGACAAACCCGGGAAAAATTTGGCCACGAAGTTTTTTTTGGTTTTGTGACCTTTTCGCTTTCCTCGTTGGTTGATTATTATTATAATTCTATAATACCCCAGGGGATATTAATTCGCGCTATTCAAGAACTCTGGACTCTTTTTTTTGTTGTAGGTTTGGGGTCCCGTTGGTGTGATACATTTTTTATATTTTTTTTGTTTGTTATGTACTTTTTATTTAATTTTATTTAAAAGCAATGAGTTAAATGAATGGATGGATGAAATGAATGAGGGGAAAATGGAAATTGATGAATGCGAAAGTGAAAAAGAGTACCGTACAGATGCAGACAAGTATGGTAAATCCGAGTTTGAGTTGAACAAGTGTGAAGAAGGAGAGAAAAAAAAGAGAGAAAGAGAAAAAACAGTGATGACGATGATACGCCCCGTACCGTTTCCCGTCCGTATGTATCATGAAACCCCCCCCCCCCTTCTCTCACGCCTTGCGTTGGTTCTATGATATGTGCGTAAATACACTCTTCTCACCCCTTTGACCAAACATCAATGAATCACGCTTCAACCGGGTGATCCTGCCTCTTCCTCCGTCCCAATAGTGTCGCGTTATCGAGACTGAGTTCAAATCCATGCGGTTTCCTCCTCCTCGTTCCCTGAACTGGCGCTACGAATGCCAGCTGCTTCGCACCACCACCACCACTACCGGCTTGCTGCTTTCTTAACCCCGAGACCCCCGCTCCCCTCGCCGCCGCTACGCTTCCGGCGTACATGCTTCCCGCGTTCAGATCCGTTTGCCGGAGGGTTTGGCCCATGCCCACGACGTCGTCCGCGACGCTCGGGATCTTAACAGGTTCGGCTACCTCGTCGTCTCCCGAGTGGGAGGTTTCCTCCTCCTCCTCCATGCCCGTGGGGTCGTCGCCCGCGCCGTCCTCTTCCGAGTCGAATTCGTCCTCCTCGTTCAGGGGCTGAGGGCTCCCGCGATAGCCCTCCCTCCAGTTCTTCCGGCGCTTACCTTCTTCCTCCATTCTGTGCACCGCGTACCCCACGTCGAAGACCTCGCGTAAGCTGACCACGCCCGGGGAACGAAAGTCCATTCTTTTAGCGGCACCCGGGGCACCAATGTCTGGGCTAAAGTCCGGTTCGATGGCCACTGGGGTGAAGGTCTTGTCTACGCTTTTGATCGCGGGTGTGGCGAGGGGTGGGGCATCCAGGGCTGCGGTTGTCTCTTCGTCCGTCCCTCGGATCCACGGGTGGGCCATGAATTCGTGAATCGTGTAGCGCTTCTCCGGGTCGACGGTCAATAGGTGGGATACGAGGTCTTGGGCAGACTTGGAAATATCGTCCCACCATGGTGACAGGAATGTGTATTGACCCCCTGCCACCTTCTCCGTGAGTACCGAGATGCTCTCGTCGTAGAAAGGTGGAAATCCGCATAGCAGAGTGTACAAAACACAGCCCATAGCCCACATGTCGACGCTCTTTGAATATCGCTCATCCTTGACAATCTCGGGAGCGGTGTATCCAACAGTTCCACAAGGTGTCATCGTTTGGGTATCCCATACGACCTTTGAAAGTCCGAAATCGGCAACCTTTATCCGGCCGATTCCACCGGCTCCGATACCTGGAAGGAACTCGCCCTCGTCCACTTTGTCCTCCTCTTCCGAGCCCCGAGGTTTAGGGTTCTTGGTTGGGATGAATGGGATTGGCTCAAATAGTAGATTTTCAGGCTTAATATCTCTTGATTTATGCACGGTGACGTCAGCTGGAGGCTCAAAAATTGAGAGATGCAACAGGAACTGGGTGTGTAGCACCGGAACACGACGAAATTATTGACAGAAAGAATGCTTACCTATGCACAACACCTTTTTCTTCATGTAAATATCTGAGTGCCTCCGCTACCTGTACAATAACATGCCTGCCGAGGTTCTCTGAGAAATACGTCAAACGAACAATCTGGTGGAATAATTCCCCTCCGGGACATAGCTCCAAAACAAGGTAATAGTAACTTCGTGACTCCGAGAATGAAATCAAAGAGACAATATTCGAATGATTAAGCCCTCGCATTATTTGCACTTCTTTCAAGATGTTCGCCCTCTGCAGGCAAAAAAAGAGTTAGTTAGCAAAGCCCCTCCAACTCAAAGCTGGCCCCCTATAATTTCGGGTCCAGGCGAAAGAAAGCCATCGATCGACCGACCACCGTATCGGTAGACTTCTCGAGGGGGGAAGAGAGAAAAAGGAAATGCGAGGGAAAAAAAAAAGGAGGCTACGTTTTCACACGGTGGCTTGGGGACATGGTGGAGAGAGCTTTGCCCACCTCTACTGTCTTTGGAGCTTTTTTAAAGTCGGGATGTAGATGGTCGTTATTCTAAGTCGAAGCAGCCCCCGATAACACACGTTGGTCAAATGTTTTTCCCCAAAACCGGTGCGCACCGCCCCTTCTCTTCTCTTCTCTCTTCCTCCCCCGTTTATATATATATATATATAATGAAAAGATAAAGGGGCAAGGTGAAGCGGCAGAAGCGAAAAGCAAAAAAAAAGCGAAAAGAGGAACTTCATACCTGTGACGCATTCAATTCGTATTTCCGTACAACCTTAATAGCAACCTCTCCGTATTCCCCTTGGGTATCACTCGCTCTGTAGACATTGCTAAAGGCGCCATCGCCCATCTTCTCCTTCAAGGCCCACCGCTCCAGGCCGGGATACCTTGGTAATCTCTCCCTGTTCTCCCTCTCCTCGGCTACAATCTTTGCGAGCAAGTTCTCGTCGTATGTCTTTCCACCATGAGCTCCGATTCCGCTGGCTGTGATGCCACCATGACCACCACCGGCCACCACCACCCCTAGATCAGCGGCCGCCAGATGGTCTCGGTGCACCCCCGCGGCGTTTGGAACCGCGATATTACGATTACCGTCAGCGCCGGGAGCTACTGAATAGTCTTGCCCCCGATGTTGTTGTTGCTGGGTGTGATGGTGATCGGCTGGGCTGATTATTGTGGTTGGGTCGGAAAGCGCATAGTGTTGCGGTGGAGGGGCGGGGTGGTAATGGGCATCATGATTCCGCGCTTGTTTCCCATGACGGATAAAGTTTTTGAGATTCTGATATTCCGCCGCCATTAGTCTAGAGCACTCTTTGTTTTTGTGTTTATGGTGAAGGGGGAAATCTGTTGAGCGGGCGCCGAAGCTTAGAGAGATGAGAACAAAGTGATGGAGGGGGAAAGCGGGGTAAGGGAGGGAGTGATTGCGGAAGCAATTGAGTTAAGGATGAAAATACCACAACAAAAGGCCAAACCATTGCGCTAACGCTGCTCAAAATGGAGAACAAAGGGACAGGTACAAAGGTGGAAAAAGCGGCGAAAAAGTGGTTGATGTGATGAAGCAAGAGAGAAGTGCTTCTAAGATACAAGGGGGAAGTCACCGTCATGAGGCAGAAAAACCAAGCACGATGACATCCGTAGTCCAGGATTTGGTATACACGGTACCCGCCGAATTCATGAAAAAGGTAGGGGGGAACCAAACAGGGCGAAAAGATGGAATGGCCAGGGTGGAGAGTGGGGGCGGGGGGGGGAATGGAGGTGACACAAGAATAAGTGAAACGTAGAAGATGTAGAAGCCCTAAACTCACCTCTATCATAGGCATGATGACGAAGGCAAGCTAGATCACTGCAGGTATTGGTGTAGTCCAGAGTTGTGTACCGGTTCAGAAGATGGGTCGCAGAGTTCCAGGAAACTAGTGAAACCAGTTGTGATTGATCCTGTTGAGATTGCTTACTCTTACAATATCGGCGTCGTTCAAGGGATAAGGGGAATATTAGCGGGAGTCGAATTTGTGGGCGCGGGAAGGGGTTTGTAGGTGGGTAGCCCAGTATACTTGTATGCGGTACAGACTCAGGAGGGCATGGAGGGTAGGGCCGAGATATTATGAAGAGGCAGCAACACCGCAAGACACAAATCAGAGCGGGGGGTTCTGTTTCCAAATCAGGAAGATAGGGATACCGCAATTGAAAAGTTGACGGTGGTAAGCCCTGTGATGGACGTTGGCGGGGAGGAGAGGAGCGAGATAGTCTACTCAAGGGGCGAGAGAAAGCTCAGTAAGGTTCACTGTAGACTAACTAAACTGCGGCTGGCAGAGACAAAGCTGGGTTCGGCAGGCAAGAAGTTCCGTCACTCAAATCGTCACCACCACCGGTACTAGAAAGGAGCGGGGGAGGGGGGGGCGCGAAGTATGTTCCTACCGGTGGCGGAAGGGGAGTCACTGGAGCGAACTTGGAGCCATCCCCATTCCACGAGCGGGGGCGTGCCGCACTGCACTGCACGCCGGTATTCCAGCTCCCAATCCCGCACCTCCCTCGCCGTCATTCAAAGTCATTAGATATCACCACCTCCCCCAAATACCTGTATTATCATGTATCGATCTTTCCCTGATATTTACGCCCCCTCGAGCGAATACAGACTCATGCTTCCGCACTGGAGACACACCCCCGTGCCGCCGCCGCCTCCGCCCTGACTTGGGTACTCATTTAGTTGTCTCGTGTGTTGCGGAATGTGCAGTGGCTTGAATCACCCCGGCACACGAGAACCGGTTCTGGGTCTCTCCCGCTCCACAGCGCTCTCTTATGATAGGGTGGGGAAGGATTTAACAGGGCCAAAGTTGGGATGAAGAAATGATTCCTGTTTCCATTTGCGGTAATAACTTGAAGTTGATGCATTGTCACTCAAATCAACCTTCCCAGCTTACCAATCCACTACCGAACAGTCTAGTTTCATTTCAGCGCGAAAAAGGTATGATAAACTAATCTATCGGTACCGGTATTTCAATCATGTTTTGCAAGCAGGCTATGGAAAAGCTAAAAGGGCTACGATTTGCAGAAGGAACAAGTTGAATCCAAAAGTTTGGTTCCAAAAATGGTTTTAGGGGAGGGTGGCGGGGGATACGGTATGATGCAAGATGACGGAGCGCAACTGCAAGGGTTAACACCTCTCCTCCTTCCCCGTCAAGAACGTCATTCCGGGCTTGGCTAGATTGCCCGCCGTCATCAAGCAACAGATTCGGTCTTGTTTTTTTGAATTCCCTGTCAGTTAGCCTTCCCACAGCTTTTCCCTTCCACCTTCTTTTTCGCCTGTTTCCCTCAGGACTCTTTCATAGAGCATTTATGCAAGTTTTTTTGAGTGAAAGGACCTCGGTATGTGTGATGCCTTTTAAGTTGGGTTGGTTACCAGTACCGGTGTCGGGCTCCTTTTGGTTTCGCCTTCGATTGGATGGTGTGTCGCGCGCTGTCGTATCCAGTCCCTGCGGTTGGTTGTGACCTCTTGCTGAATTGTATAATAAATCACCGGTGAGTTGACCTGATGATGATTTATCTAATTGACCGGACAGGAATGATAGAAGGAAGGTGGTGCTTGGCCCAATTGAGAAAGATAGGAAACGATGTGTATTGGTTGACTATATAGGTGTGGTTGTCTTGTCTCTGTCGTGCGTTGTGTCTAGGTACAAACGAGAAAGCCTCCTATAGGCAAACAAGCCTTGCCAAGAGCACTCAATAGGGCGGCCAAAAACCGGCACACAACCCTTCTAATCTACCCTATCATATACCCTCATCCACAAGGGTCTCCTCCTTCTTTTTGCCTTCGCCCACGAAGGTCTCCAAACAAAAGAAATGATACAAAAGAAATCTCTCAACAAATGAGCTCTCTGGCTCCACCTTAGTAGCCCGTCTCGACATCACCGAGTGACTAAACATGATTCTCCACCTATACATTAGCCTATCCCCTTGGCTTTCTCAATCCACTCCACATATCTAGGCGTCTCCTGTACATGACTCGCCATAAAGATCTCCTCCTGCTGTCTTTCTGCCTCATTCTGCTCATACTCTAGTATATCTAGCTCTTCAATACCCGCCACAGTCTCATCCTTCCGCTGTAGATAGATCTTCAAGTCGTTCAAATGGACTCGGTCACGTAGGGCCCCTTTCTTGACTCGCACTACTTCACCAGTATTGAAATCGAGTAGGCGTCCCGTTTTCCCGTGATACGCCAAATCAGAAAGGACGTATGGGCCCTCCCATCGCGCTTCAAGTTTACTACCGCGGCGTTGGTCCAATAGAAACCTCCTCAATAGGACTAGATCTCCTTCCTTCGGCGGGATGTGACGTAAAGGTTTCTGCTGTGCCTCTCGTCGTTCAGCTTCTTCGGTCATTTGTATTGCGGCTTCTTCGCGGATGTGATCAATGCGAGCGAGTCGTTCTAACTGCCATTGGGCAAGTTCTTCTTCTCCATCCCACAGGTTTTGCCCAGCTTCTATAGCACATGAAAGTGTCGCTACGGCGCGCTCAGTATTAGGGTTGACATCCCATCCGGTCTTATTTGGGTTGAAACCAAGTAACAATTCAGCTGGGGTAAAGCCGTGGATGCTAAGTACTGGAGTATTGATAGCGTGAACAACAGAATCGATAACTAGGTCCCAATCTTTCTGCTCCATCTTCCTTCCCATTATTGTCACTTTAAGGCCGTCAACGAGGAGCTTCACATAGCGTTCAGCCAGACCGACTGACTGAGGGTGTGACTTGGGGGCTGGTAAGTGAACCACAGATAAGCACTTTAGTACGTTGGCGAATTCCCCAGAAACAAAGTGAGCGCCGTTGTCAGTATATACTGCTCTAGGCCATCCGAATCGTTTGACTATCTCCATAAGCAAAGCTACCGCAGATTTGCCCTGGCTATCAGGCGTTGCTTTCGCAAAGAGAAAACGGGTGAAATAGTCGACGGCTATAATGATGTATCGATTGCCACGTGGGGTCTCCGGGAATCTGCCAACAAAATCGAAGCCCATCATATCCAATGGCTGTAGATGAAGTATCGCCATCTGGCTCACTGATGGCTTCAACGGCCCGATCATTTGGCAACTTGGACAAGTAGCACAATAGACGATAATATCTTTCCGCCTAGTAGGCCAGTAATAGCGGCCGATAACTGTCCTCAATAGAACTCCCGCTGCAAAGTGACCATGACAATCATGCAACTGGTAAAGAATCGACTCCACTTCTACCGCCCGGACACAAAAAGCCTCTTTACCGTCTCGCTCGACAAATACAACACGATTATCTAGTCTCATGGTATTATCGCCACCCGAGATTCTGATTCCCGTAATGTTCGTCTGGTTATCTGTAGGGGGGTGGGGCTGTCGATTGTGTAGTAGCCGATAACGCTTGGATCGAAGACGAATGAGGCGTCGTTTTCTCGTGGTCAAAGGTTCTCCGTTTTCGTCCGTATAGCTTCCGAGCTCACCGAATAGTTTGTAATGTATAATCTCTCCGTACCATTCGTCTTCTAACCATTCTCCCCAATCGGATG
>Ga0307509_10001404_pt1 | contig 40752 bp, 41 predicted proteins | sample 10_EM_MG_FD_202245 | JGI IMG/M metagenome (GOLD analysis project Ga0307509, IMG submission 202245) | Populus trichocarpa ectomycorrhiza microbial communities from riparian zone in the Pacific Northwest, United States - 10_EM | ecosystem: Host-associated > Plants > Roots > Unclassified | place...
GTCCGACCAGACCCGCCAAGTAGCAGGATATGCAGGGCTCTCTGACAAAATTACCACCCCGTCTTGCTTTTTACTATTTTTCTCACAATATATTACGCTCAAATAAAGCTTTTCTTGATTAAGCTCCTTGTTTCCATAGGTTATATTGTAGAATCTCAGGAGAGTTGGAATGGAGATAGTGCCTCGCTTAGATTAGGGGTGGCGAAAATATGTTCGCGGGTATAAAAACCTTTCGGTGCCCTAAGTGAGTGATATTGAGTGACTATGCAATCTTTTATAAAGACTGGTCCGGGACCAGTCTCGACCGGACCGGACCTCCTGAGTTAGTCAGGTCCAGTCATGGACACCCAACAGGACTGGCGAGCCTGGTCCGGCCTCCAAGACTTGACCGGTTGGACTATTCGGAACCCTGGGTGGGTGTCGTGTGCTCTAGGGGTAATCACTCTAGCGGCACTAACCGTGATAAGGTGAGTGTCATGAGCCCTCACTCGATCCCGGCAGTGATTCACAGCTGTTTCACCAACACTTTAGAGCCTGTTTGGTCACGACGGTTCCTTTCCTTTCTGCGACCGTTTCCACCGTTAAAAGAGTGTTCTTTCCGTTTTGAAACGGAAGGAAAAGGGCCTTTAGTATGGGGGAACGTTGTATGTTAACGAAACAGGCTCTTAGAATACAGTCTTCGCCGTAGTCTCGATGAAACTGGGGTTGTCACGAACAGCGATTAATGACATTTAATCTTCTGCCACCCCAGCCTTGAAGTCTTTTTTTTTGCCTACCAAATACCCCTGTTTGTTAATGTTATAAGAGCTCGAAAGGTGGAGGACGGGATAAACAGATGAGGAAGAACAAAGAAGCAAATGATAGGGCAAAGGGGATATCAAAGACGGGCTTGTATTGTAGTGACCTATCCTTCCTATCATGCGGCCGTAAGGCCTTCCTTAAATACATAAATCAATGTCAACTCTTCCGGGAGTCTCATGAACATAATCACGCCATTCTTCTTCTTTCTCACGCAATGTCCTTACCCCTCTTGCCCCTCATTCCCCTCTTTTCCATCCTCGCTTTGCTGTTCCTTCAGCCCCTCACTACCCCTCACTTCGCACAGTTCACCGAGTTCCAGACTCCGGTGAATCCATCACTATTCTTCTAGCATCTTCTATTCCGTGGGGGTAGAGGCTTGGGTCCGGGGAGCACCGGTGATTAACAACATTTGTCACCACCCTAGTTTCGTCGCGACAACGGTGAAGACTGTAGAGCTCACTAGAACCCTCTAGCTTCCACTTGAGGTGTCTTCTCGCGACCCCCCCCCAATAAGATAAGCTTTGATACAGATCTTCTGCTATTGAGTTCCTGTCGCCCTTTACTTGACTACCACAACCGGATATTCGTAGGGCTCAAGGGGCCTTCGCGGTATCCCTGATTCTGAACTGAAATAGACTGAAAGTAGTAGGGGCGTTCCTAAATGGGACTTTCGGTGTACATAGCTCGGCGCTTTTGATCCCGAATAAAAGATGGAAACTAGGCGCGCCAAGGAGGGGTCGGGATACTAGAGAAGGAGTGGGGCATGGACCTTGATATGCACAGTAGAAATATCCAAAACCTCTGGCACTTCTCGGGGAATCGCCGGGCGAATCTTCTCCTCAATAGGGTATCGCGCGGTGTGCTTGAGGAATTTTGTGAGAGACCGGTAGAAAATGTATATGAGGAATTGTAACAGTTTGTTGCCAATTTTCCCAAGCCCGAACATCTTTATTGTGGGTATTTAACTAAGAAAGGAAAGGGAGACAAAGGAGATATGAAAGAACAACGCCAAAGGAAATACAGGACCATTCCCGCCACTTGATTTCGTGTCTACTCATTCCACTGTCGGAGGCGTTTGGGGATGCTGTCGCTGCCCTTGCTGTAGGAGATCGTTACCGCTGATGCATCCCTAAGTGGCAATGGGGGCGCAAAGTGGTCCGTGAGGGGTGGGAGGTGTGAGATAAAGAACGCGAGATGTAGGGAAATAAGAACGCGAGCTGTGGAAAGCATGGTGATCTTCGTAGGAAGAGGAGTTCGGAGGTGATATATGTATCCGAGGCCACGGACCCGGATTCCATGAGCTATGACCCCGCGGTGGCCGGGCAACCGGCGATACCTTTTTCCACCCAGCTCCGAGACATGAGCCCGATTCGTCCAACGCTCTACCTTAGGCCTCGCCCAATTGGCCATGGGTTCTTCCAACCCGCCATTATTAGTGATCATCTCTTATCACTCGGATTTCAGTAAAAAATCTCTTCCACAGTGATAAACATTTGCCCGCTGCGACCGTCTGCACCATCAGGCCTTGGGTTGGAAGTGCTGAATAGAACACCTCATCTCATTCGTGGGCCAGAACACCGGCCCAACACCAAGGATGTGAATCTGCATCTGTCGCATAAACACCTATAGGAGTAAATCTATAGTCCTATAATCCAGTTGAAAAGTCAGCAAGTATAAATGAACACTTCTATCTGCTCGCGGATACCTTGTCGGGTCCGAAGGCTTTGTCTTCAACCCTCTAATAGTGTCCATTACTGCTTCCTTCACCTTGCTTAACGACGACGGGATGTTCGTCGGCAAGAGAGAGAGACAGAATACCTTCTAGCAGCTGTTGTCTTGATACGATTTGTTCGGACGAGGGGAGCTTACAAACCAATGGGAACCTTTTTTCTCTTTTTTTCTTGTTCTTTTGGAAAGAAAAAGAAAAAGAAGAAGTATCCAGGAACCCATTTTCTTAACTTTTGTATACTTTTGGGGCGTGGTGTTTGGCTCCCCCTTCTTTTTCGTTTTACCGTTACGGTGTAACTTTTTTTTACACGCTCTATTTTACATAGTATCTCCTCTCTCCTCTAGCATCTTTATATGAAAGTTATATTTGTCGTTAAGATAAAACTGAAAAGTACTGCATATGTATTCTAGGTGAAGGAAAAAAAGGAGAAAAAAAGAAAAAAAGAAAAAAAAGGTGTATAACTACTTCCCACTCCTCTCCCATACTTCAGCACCAATTTCCTTAACTAGAACTCTTTTAACCGTTTGTTCGAGGGAATTGACTTCATCACTCTTGAGGGTCCTGTCGAGCGATTTGTAATTGATCCGGAAGCTTAGCGACCTTCGCCCAGTCTCCGGATGCGTGAATTCATCGATCTACTTTGTCATGTTAATATACCCCCATGAACTAAATCATGCGGAAAAAGCAATTTTTTCATAAATATTTCCCTGCTAAATACCAATTTCACATCCCCCGCGAGATCTCCCGCAGAATCTCTAACAATCCTCATCATAACATCCCCATGAAACGGTATCCGACCCCCAGCGGTACTGCTTGAGCTGGGTAGCCTGAAAACAACGTCCTTGTATCAGGGAGGGAGTTTTGAAAACGGGACGAACCTGGAAATCTCCCCTTCCTTGAATTGCTCCAGGAAGCGCTGGTCAAGGGACCAGAAGAGGAGGATGTCCGGGACTCCGTTTAGGAGAATGGCGACTGGCTCGAAGCTGACGCTGAAGGCTTAGCTGATTTTTTCGGAGGTGCCTAGAAAGAGGCAGACCGGTTAGGAGGGGAAGGAAGGGTGTGGGGGATGGTTGACAAACCGGCACTCTTTGGCAGGCTCTGCTGAACAACACCACTCCCTAACAATTCCCACCAATTCACCTGCCAATATACTTCGAGCTCCCAAGAAGGGCTAGTGAACGGTAAATACGCCTCCACTCACCTCACTCTCAATGGTACCTCGCTCGCCCCCTCTGCACCTACATCGCCGGCCGCTACAGCAACCGCCCTCGCCTGGCCAAACACCTCCGCAACGACATCCTCCTGACCAAGCTTCAAGTGCGCGCCAACAGCCCGCGCCTCCTAGGGTGTATGCTCCACCTGCAGCGGATTCCTCTTCTCATCGAACCGGGATTCGGATCCTCGACATTAATCCGTGCTTCGGCAACCCCCCGACCTCCTCCTTGATTACAGTAGCAATCCGCCCCCTCGCTTTTCACTCCCTGCGCTACCACACCCTTGCCCCTTTCATCTGATGGAAACCCGGGTAGTGACCATGATCGATCGCATCCCGCCTGTAACTTACACTTCGGCTGAAATAAGGAACCCGTCTAAAGTTTCCAAGCGGAAAGTGTCGACTTTGTGCAAGGAGGTGTGCGTGCGTAGGACGGTGTCTTTGTTGACGTAGTAGGTGTCCGCGCAACTCCTACCCGGGTGGTCGATGGGGAATCTGAGGGAGTTGAAGTTCTAGTGCACAGAGACTATGGGGGAGAGATCGTTGTGGTATTGGTATGTGGGGCCGGGGAAGCGGGGTTCGATTAGGCGTCTGGTTATCAAGAGTGGGTGGGAGGGTTGGAGGTGGAGTTTTCGCGCGACCGCAGAGGGGATGTGTGAGGGGAGGTTTGTCCATTCGTCTATTGGGTAGTGCCTTCCTTCTAATTGGGTTGTTGGCGGCGATGTGGCTCCTCTGCTGTGGATTTGTTAGTTACGGTTGGTTTCGTATAGGTAGTGGATGATGATTGGTGAACGAAGGAACTGATTGAATATTTGCGCCATCGAGAATATAATTGAGTGATTACTCTCGCCCTGATCACCCCCGAGAAACCTCTAGATGAACCGGAGGCTGCCAGTAGATTCCAGGAGGAGAAAAGTAGCCCCATACCGACTGCCTGTGATGTTCCTTGATTGAAGGTTCTGTTCGGAGGTGGGGAAGTCCAAACGTTAAAAAATGGCTTGGTGATGATGACCCCACCTGAGTCAGCCAACTTACAGGATTGGTAGATTTCCATATCCTCCCCGAAACTAAACCTCAATATCCTGAAGCATCGAGAGTGCGCACGTTATTCGGCATAGCGGCGCATGGAAAGGGCATTACCGGAACTCTATCCCTCGTGCTTTCCATTGACTGTACGATTTGTTTCCCCCCCAACTTCATACTCGGAAAGGATGTAAAGGAGGTATACAGACTACCTTTGTCAGAAATTGCGGTGAAGTAGATAGAAATGGGACTCACGATAGATCCATCAACACACTAGTGTCCAGACCAAGACCCTGTGACTGCCGGACGTATCCGGCACCACTGCTAACTTTCCCCTCAATCTCAAACGACATTCAAAAACCATTCTACTCCCCAAATTGACTACTAGGTATAGAAAGAGTATTCCACCCGAGGGTACTCACCAGGTCAAGGATCAGCATCGGTAGCTTCCACTGTCTGCACGTCTGAAGCCTAGTTCTATTCTTCCCACCGATACTGCTATTAATTGTCCCCAGAACAGCGGTACTGCGGACACGGACGGGGGGTGGGATCCACCTCCTGCCGCGGGAAACACCTCTTGATCCATCTTGGCCATCCAGTCGCCATATATCGCCTAATGTGAAATTCTCTGGGAGCCTTCCGCCAACTTGCTTCCCCGCACCACCTATGGCATCTTGTCCGGTGGGGGAAACTTCCGGCGATGTAGCGTATGTGAGAGATGATTTTGTAGAAGATATGCTATCGGTCCTCTCCCTCTTTCTAGAGCTGGCGCGCTTGACCACCCTCTAGCGGGGATTGCAGTTCTTGCCTTGGAATAAATATATGACTATCTGTCTCCACCTTCCTAGCGGGGACTTTGTCAGGGAAGTCTCTTCGAGAAGACAATCCATAGTTCCCAATCTTCTCAGCTCAAGCCTCCTCCTCACCGACTTGTCATATTTCGCACCAATGCCCGTTACCCGTCGCAAGAATGAATTCTTCCTATGCTTATCCCCCGTAGATTGGTGGTCAGAGTAAGGCAGTAAACAAGCATCCTTCCTGATGTGTGGGGGGTGTGATGTGGTAGTCAATTTTTTTTACAAGAATACAACGAGAGTATACAAGAGCAATTCGACAAAAAAGAAAAAAAAGGTACATGAAAATAAAGAAACTCCTCCCCCCCAACAAGCCAGAGTAGAATAGCGTGATTCATCACGTCGGTGCTACCAGGGAACATCTTGTGCGAGTTTCTCCTCTACCGAAGCCCCTTATCCTGCATAGTTTGTTGTTTATCGGTCCTGTAACACCTCTGTCAGATTAGTGTTAATCTAATTATTAAGTCACAGCAAACAAGGTATACGAACCCAAGTTCTGGCGGTGTTCGCAGCCGTCCGGGGCCCCCGTAGGGCCCGGCGGGGGGAGTGCCAAGAGCCCCAGACGGCAAAACGTAGTCCGCCCTCATCTTTCATTCCTACTTGTCGGGCAACTAGAGAAAATGACTGGACGGGACGACAAAATGCCGTCCGTCCTCGTCCTTGAATTTCCAGGGCGGCCGTCATTAGGAAGGACGACAAGCCCCACGATCTGAGACATATTCTGGTAGGGGACTGTAGGGGACGGCAGGGGACGGTGGGGGACGGTGGGGCACGGTCCTTCACTAGGATGAGTAGGGCAAGTTCCAGAAAAGACCGGACGGGACGACAGAATTCCGTCCGTCCTCGTCGTGGCTCAGGACGGACGGACTGCCCCGTTGCGAACACTAGTTCTGAGAGATTGGTCTAACAAAATTAAAAAAGGCTTTGGATGATAGTTGTAAATTCGGTTTTGAAGGAGCTTATTTCTTCCACAAAGTATTCGACAGTTGTTTCCCATGCTGCTTGTAGCAGGCGGGCACAAAGGCGCCGACAAAAGCGGGAGGTAAGAATGGTTAGAGAGAACAAAAAGAAGAAACGGAGAGGAATCGATCACCTAGATAAGGCATGTGGCTGTTATTCTTATCTGCCGTGCCCATTCATTCCACCCGTAGGGGTATGGGTTATTGGAAAACTCCTATAGATTAGCGAGATCTGTATAAAAAATCAAGCAATCTTTGGCAACTCTTTTTTTCCATCATTTCAACTACTACAGCGACTCCACCTCACCATGGCTGCACAAATCCTCGCACAAATCCACAAGGCATGTGAAACTCGCACCTGCGAGTTTCTTACCTTCCTAGGGCTTGGTCCCACTGTGTCCGCCGAAATTATCTACCTTCTCACACAGGAAGATTGCAGGGCCCTTGGCTTGAGGTAAGTACAAGTGTCAGGGATAAAGTTTTCGTAGACAACACAATTTATTTTGGGAGTTAACCAAAATTAACTGTTCGGAGACCCAATCACAATGCTTTCTATATACTAAGTTCAAGGAAAAACATGCTAACTATTACTAGAATTCACTTTATCGCACCCGACGGGTACCTCCGTATTGTCATGGCAGGTGCCCTGCATGAAACCGGAGCGCACTGGATGAGAACTGAGGTCGGCTTGTGGCTCGGCTACGGCCTCCTTTCACCAAGTACCTGGCAATTATTAGCCGATACCTCAAAGGGTATATCTCTTTGCTCTGGTGTATGGAACTTGCTAATAGTATCGGGGTATCCCCAAATTCTCTTCCTCCTCAAATTCGGTTTCTGGGCTACGCAGGTTTGTACTAGCTCTACCAGTAAGAATCTGACCAAAAATACGACATATTCACGGCAGATAATCACATGTTGCATACTGGGTGATGGTTTATACCTGCCCTGCGAAACCCAAAAACCGATTTCGAGCAGGAAACCAATCTGAGGGTGCCGCGATACTATATACTAATAATTGAATAGTATATGATAACTTTGTTGGTGCCTTCGCGGGCTCGAAAAAGACAGCGGACGTTTGCTATTGTCCTTACATTAATGGAAGAAGGACAGAGTTTCCGAGTGTGGTCCTGGAAGCGGGGTGGAGCGAGTCCCAGGCCCAGTTAGAACGTGACTCCCAATTGTGGTTCGAAGGGTCTGCTGAGGCAGTGAAGGTCGTTCTGTTGTTTAAATTATTCCAGGCGAATAAAAACAAGGAAATTAAGGCCACTCTAAACGTCTGCCGGGTTGTTGACAACACATTAGTTCGGAAAACATTTGTATATTCTTTCCTTTCCTACCATATCGCTATCTCTATCACATCCTACTAATCAACCCTCACATCATGCAGAAAATCTTCCCCCCCCCCTCCAAGCCCGTTGACGATCCATGTATCACAGTGGAAGAGCTTTTTGGGGGTATATATCCTGGTGGTCTAAATCCACAGACTGTTTTTCCGTTGTCTTTGACGAGGCTTCGCTATATCGCTGAACAGGAGATCTGTGCAAATGGATACCTGCCTATGGCCTCGTGAATACTATGGGTCATGTGAATGGCCATAGGGAAAACTGCGCAGGAAGCTGTTAAGAGGAGCAGTGCTAAGGAGAATGTTATCAGAGATGGTGGAATGTGTATCGAATTTGGGAATATGATTTCTGATTAGAGGGTGACTATAGAGGAGAGGTGGTTAGTGGATGGAGAAGTTATGCTGTTGAGGGTAGGGAAAGGGAAGTTTACGGTTATTTAGGTGTTTTAGAGTGGCATGGTGGACCACTCTCGAGGTAGATTAAATGTGGGACTTGCTTGAAGGAGGCTAGAAACCTGGAAACCGTGATCAGTTCTTACAATAACCACATTTCCACAGTCTACCGGGAAATGATGCCTGTTGACACACCACTCTCCAGTTTTATCCCCTAAACATTTGAAATAGGCTGTTAAACAGGGCGTAAAATGAACTATCCGCTATCATTCTCTGCAATTTATGATGCGAGGTTAGCTGCATTTAGTCCAAGGGTTTTGTGGTGTAGTTCGTATTATATCCTCATGTAATATTGAGTTTACTGGTTGGCCACAGTTCAACTCCGGGTCAGGGACTGCTATTTCTGATGTATTTTTTTCTTCCGTTCCCGGTATCCAAGCTAGTGATGGGCACGATCAGATCATGATCGAGTTTTCCTCGATCAATAGTATGCTCGATCACCTCGATCATAGGGGTCTCTCGATCAGATGATGATCGAGCAGAGCATGCATGATCTAATCGATTTGCTCGATCATGGGTACTGCTCAATCATGCTGGACCATCATCGAGTATACTCGAGCATCTTGGTTCATGACCGATCACTCTACTAATCTTTGTGATTAGGTGATGCGATGAGTTTATATTAAGGGAGTCTACCCACACACTAGATACCAATTCTTTCAGCCAGACTTTACCCTCTTAGCTCTTCAACGTTGTACGCCCGGATGGGTGATATTCTTTACTTATAGTTAAAAATATTATTGAACAAACTACCATCTTCCATACTGACTTTATCATAATGTCACCACTCCCATCGTCCCGAATCTATGGCAGCTAGTCAATACCACTAATTACTTTTAATGAATATATTTTACTATAAAGTGAGGAGTTGTCACTCTGGATCTGCCGCAAATTACCGTGATACACTAAATGAACAATCAGGTAGGGATCCCCTGTTCTTGTTATAACACCGGTATAAATACTAAGAATCCATATTGAATGAATATTTAATCTCTGAAGGGGACAAAATCGATGATACTCGAGTATAGTCGACGATAATCGACTATGCTCGACCATGCTCGAGCAGTGGCCATGATCGATCACTCGATCAGTGCTCCCCAGTTTGATCGATCATTCGATCATAGGGTCTCCTCGATCAAATCATGATCGAGCATAGCCCAATGATCTGCTCGATCATGATCGTGCCCATCACTAATCCAAGCTAGGTGCTATAGTCACTAATTACAATACTAATGTGGGTGCGACAAAACTGGGCGGATGACGAACAGGGGTGCCGGTACCGCATAAACTCGCGAGAACCGTCCAGCGATAAGTACGTTGAAATTAAGTAGCGGCGGTGGTGAAACTTATGATTGCGTGAAACTCAGAGCCTTGAAAGGCATAGTTCTGGCTACAAAGGGTTGACCTATGGCGTCTCATTGCGATTTAGTGACAAAATTAGGTCAAAATTATTTTTTTGGACCTAGCTAGCGCTGGACGGTTCTTGTTGCGGTATCATACTTGGTAGGGAAAAGTGGTTTCGTCAAGGTTAAGGTTACAAAAAAAGGTAATTAATCACCCGCCCAGTTTCGTCTTACCCCCAGTAGAGACTACTTACAGCACATTTTCCCCGGCGACCTTCCAAATATCCAAACCACGAACAACTCATATTCCCTATTATCATACTTTCGATACACCATGCCACGCATCATTGGTTTGCTTCGGAAATCGTAGAGTCTTGAGATGCCGTATTTTCTCGCGTTATAGTTTTCGCCAAGACCGGTGCATGGAGTCTGAAACGGGTCCTCAAATTCACCCAGCCCAATGTTGCAACGAAGGGGGGGGTTGGATCAAAAAATGATCGAAGGGCTGGAACGCGCTTTTTCCAACGGGGGGGTTATAAGATAGAACCCCTTCTAATAAGAACAATAAATAATGACATTTGAAGCTAGTTGAAAGTAAAGAGACAAAAAAATTGATTGTAAAAGACAACAAATTGTGGTAAAAGAAGCAGGTAAACTAGGATTTATGAAAAAGTAGGCAATTCTTGATAATTTACCCCTCTTCCCGGCTTCTGAAGAATGAATCTTTCCTTGGTTTTTTTGCTTACTAAGTCTTTAAAGAACCCCCCCTTCTATCCCCATTTTTCAGAAACCCCGATTCAATCCCTCCCCCTTCTAACCCCCCGGGTTCGATAACTGAAGGGCTTCTTCGCAACATTGCTTGTACTCGAGTACATGCAGGTTGTGCAGTCCAAATTGAAATCCCAAATAACCAGGCGGGCTTTGGCCGGCAAGCGAAAACAGGAGAGTGTGAGACAGACTACCAAAGCTGGAAGATGAATGTTGAATGCCGGTACCGTGTTCCATGCAAAAGCTAGCGCCTGGCAAACCGAGCCATCCACCCAAATCCCCGCTACTATCTACGAGTAAATCTGGGCTGAGGCTCAGCCAACCACATTGGCTAAACATGCAGATGCCTCGCGATGCCGGGTGCTCGCTATCGTAGAATACGTTAACAGAGATTGATTGACCCGATCCTGTCACAACAACAATGAATGGTGAAGATGGAGAGAACGGCTTCCATGAACTAACGAAACATCCCACCATCCTTTCCACTCCTCTGCGGAGTTTCCATGGTTCTTAAATAACTGGTGTCCCTCTACCGCGTAAGAGCCTAACTTACACAATCCACACAGAAAATGAGTCACGTCGTGAAAGTTAGCTAGGAATTCGACTGTATGTAAGCGTTGCGACGATCTGGGATACAATGTACAGTACTGTACTCGTACAGCACATAGAGAGTTCACACAAGCACCTTCACGGGATTTCCCACGCCGAGGTTTCCTCAATTCGGGTATCGATAAAGCGCTTCATTTTACCGGGGAACTAAAAAGAGCCGGCGGAAGGCTGGGTGGCGGCATCCCTGTGAAGAAAATTGTGGGACACCAGGTGTCCCCCCCCCCCCAAAAAGGAAAAGAAACGGGGGTTTCCCAAATAATTATCATCAACACAGAAATATTTAAAAATCAAGACATTTCATAGATAGCTTTAATTACCTCTGGGAATTAACTGCATAGATTTTGGGAGGTTATTCTAAAATGAATACCTACCTATAATTGCTAGAGTTGAAATTACTTCCAAGAACACTGCCTCAGACATTTTTTGTTGTTAGGCGGATGTGGTGGTTGGCTTTGTTACGGGAGTGGAAAGGGATATGCAGATGGAACGAATACGGGAGAATGTCCTGTAGAGAGTCTATTCGCATGTTCTTTTCTTTGTTATCACCGGAGTGTATGGAGAAATAGGGATATGAGGCAAACACAGAGATAGGTGTGGGTGATTCATTGGTGGATCAGTACAGGTATGTCGTATTATGTTTTACTTATAGACCTGTCCTTACAGTTAGTTTGATTTTAGTTAGAGAGAGTAGTTTAGAGCAAAGCGAGCGAGAGCGAATGAACGAAGCATTATAGGCGGTAAACTTACGTTCGATATCATTCCTCCGGGTTCATAGGTTCTGGGTCAAATCTCTTAGTCTATTGGCTGCTTCTGTGAGAACTCCCGATCTCCCAGTCAACCATTTGACATTTTTTTGGTGTAGCAACAACGACAATTTAACTCCCCACTTACTCAGGGTAACTAGTAGATCAGGAATGATATTTTAATTCCTAAAACAAGAAAAGGTAATGTGGAGAAGCAATGGGACTAGTATGTGAAGTTAGTTTCGGTTCAAGGTTGGATTCCAAATTGATATCAATGTGTGAAAACTATATATTTGGGTGTCGATTCGGGCTTGTCCCACTATCATCTTGACTCGGATAGTGGGGGAGTGCTCTGCGCTGAAATACCGGTATCGCACTTGGGGAGGCTGTAGTGAATCAATCACAAGCCAGTTTGTAAAAGCTTTCTCCCCCAACAGGAGTCTGGGAGCGTGGGGAAAAAGCTGGGGCAATCGACTGTGATCGTGTGGAAGTGATTGGCTGGGTCCTGCATGTGACACAACCAGCAAACATATTATATCAAAGACAGAGCGAGCCCCGCTTTTCGTTGATCAACTCGACCAGGCCCCCATCAACATCTTCGATAAACTACCCTACTGTTATACTATCTCTCCACCTATAACCAACTTTATCCGCGATGAATACATTACAAACGAGGAACGCAGGATCAAGCATCCTTAGTTTAAGGCAGCATGGGGTGTTGGACACTCCTACCGACCCTCGCATGACCAACACGATCTATGGTGACTCCAATTCGAACGTCGGGAATGCGTCAAACAGCTATAATACCATCATTAAGGTGGGAACAGAGGAAGAGTCTTTGAGGATCCGTGAATGGCTATCACCACTCCAACCCCACAAAAGACATCAGGATGTGAAAAAATCCCGCTTTGATGGTGTTGGGGAATGGGTTCTCCGAAGGGGTGAGTTCGAGTCATGGTACGGGAGCCAGGCAGAGTCGGTGAATGCTACATTGCTGTGTTTTGGAGGTCAAGGGGTTGGCAAGACTTATATAAGGTACAGATGTGTTCTCGAGGAACAAGGGACAATGCTGACAAGAAGTGAAATCAGTTCATTAGTAATAGACACCCTGCGGGAGCGGGCCCGGGGACAGAATATCCCTGTTATATTTCTCTATTGCGATTACCAGGCTCGGAAGGACCAATCGGCGGTGAATCTGATTGGGAGTCTAGTTCGACAGGCAGCTTTCAGGGGGCCGAGTATACCAAGCGAAATTAAAAGTGCTTTTGACCAGTCGAAGCAGGAAGATGGCGATGGCCTGCAGTTACACGACATGGTGAAATTATTTGTCAATGTACTCGGATCCTTCGACGTAGTGTACCTGTGTGTCGACGCAGTGGACGAAGTGCTTCCACAGAACCGATTAGAGTTCCTTCGTGCCTTACGAAAAATTGTTCAAGAAGCACCGAATGTCCGGCTATTTCTTACAGGGAGACCACATATTCGCGCGGAAATCGATAGGCTTCTCACCCAAGGGGCCTATGCCATACACATCGTGGCCGACCAAGGAGATATCACTCGATACCTAAGACGGAAGATGGACGATAATGATAAACAAGATCCAGGCTTGATGACAGAGGATCTAAAAAATTATATCATGAAAACAATGTTGGAAAAGGCTTCGGAAATGTGAGTAGTAGTACTCCTATTACAACTTTCGATCCCTAATTAGCATTGTGGATAGGTTTCTACTAGTTGCCTTGAATATTGAAGCAATATTGGGGGAGACGTCGGTAGCCAGTAGAAAGGAAATGGTGCGAAAGGTAGTGACGACGGGCGTGGACCTCGACGATGTGTATGCCCAAACACTACAACGAATAAGGGAGCAGAAAGGGGACCGATCACGACTTGGGGTGGAGGTGCTGTCGTGGGTATTGCATGCGGAGCGGCCCTTACGGATTGACGAACTCTGCCATGCACTAGCGGTTGACTTGCAGTCTACGGATCCACATTACCTAGACCTAGAGAATATACGACCACAAGATATTGTGCTAGGGTCGTGCTTAGGGCTTGCCGTGGTTGACGTGGAGACATCAATAGTCTGGCTTATACACTACACGCTTCAAGAATACCTCTCCCAACCCGGTATCATTCCTAGTGGACACCAAACACTTGGACAGGTCTGCTTGATATATCTAAATTACAAGCTAGTCCGGGACCTCACGGTCAACAGCATTTCAAACCTTGGAAATATGCCTTTTCTCAACTATTCTTCGTTGTATTGGGGAAGCCATGCGAAAGTCAAACTCACAGATCGCTCGAGATCACTTGCACTGGAGTTATTAAACAAGGATGGAAACCATATCTATGCTACCTTACTTGTCCAACAAATAGCGAGTTTCCACAAATGTTCACTTCCTCATCACCTATGGCCCAGTTTGCACTGTGCGTCCTACTTCGGAATAGAAGATGTTGTGGCGGATTTGATACAGAGGAAAGGCTGTGATATCAATCAAGATGACTGCATGGGCATGGGTTTTACGGCACTAAAGTGGGCTGCTCAACAGGGGAATGAAGGAGCTGTGAAACTACTGCTTGCACAGAAAGGCATCGATCCTGACAAACCAGATGCAGGGGGCAAAACGCCACTCTGGCGTGCTGCTTATTACGGGAATGAGGGTGTGGTGAAACTACAGCTCGCACGGAAGGAGGTCAATGCCGACAAGGCTGAAAACCTGGGCCAAACACCACTCTGGTGGGCTTCTAGGAATGGGCATGTGGGGGTGGTGAAACTATTGCTCGCACGCAGTGATGTCAATCCCGACAGGCCAAGTAATGATGGCCGAACACCACTCTGGACCGCTTCTTTCAGTGGGCACGAGGGGGTGGTAAAACCACTCCTAGCACGACATGATGTCAATCCCGATAAGACAAGCGACGATGGCCGAACACCACTCTGGAACGCTTCTTGCAATGGGCATGAGGAGGTGGTAAAATTACTGCTCTCACGGGAGGATGTGGATCCCAACAAGCCATTCAGCGATGGCCGGACACCTCTCTGGACCGCTTCTTGCAATGGGCAAGAGGGGGTGGTGAAACTACTCCTAGCACGGCATGGTGTCAACCACGACAGGCCAAGCGATGATGGCCGAACACCGCTGTGGGTCACTTCTCTCAATGGGCATCAGGGCGTGGTGAGACTATTGCTCGCGCGTACTGATGTCAATCCCGACAAGGCGGAAAACCTGGGTCAACCACCACTTTGGTGGGCTTCTAGAAGTGGACATGAGGGGGTGGTGAAACTGTTGCTGGCACGCAGTGATGTCAATCCCGACAGGCTAAGCAATGATGGCCTAACACCGCTCTGGGCCGCTTCTTTCAGTGGGCAAGAGGGAGTGGTGAAACTGTTGCTCTCATGCAGTGATGTCAATCCCGACAGGCCAAGCGTGGATGGCGAAACCCCACTCTGGGCCGCTTCTCTCAATGGGCATGAGGGTGTGGTGAAACTGTTGCTCTCACGCAGTGATGTCAATCCCGACAGGCCAAGCAATGACGGCCGAACACCACTCGCGTGTGCTTCTCAGAACGGGCATGAAGCGGTGGTGAAACTCCTGATGGAACGATGTCAATCCCCCCAAGCCAACCAACGAGGGCCAATCACTGCTCTGGTGCGCTTCTTTCAGTGGGCGTAACGGGTGGTGAACCTTCTACTCCCACCAAACGATCTCAATCTCGGCAGGCCAGACCAGCGTTGCCAGACACTACACTACTCCTTACTACCTTTATCTGCCAGCATCGCCCGACTGTAGCATCCCCCCATCCTCTACCATCCCCTACTCTCTACCGCTTAGTTTCCGAAGCAAATTTCCCTGCTCTCCCCTTCTACCCACTTATATACATATCCTTCGCTATAGTCCTCACATACCTACTCCCATCCATTGTACTTCCAGCCCTCTCCTAGAATCGCTTCACACTCACTATCCTACCCGCTCCCATCCCGTGCGCACTCTCCCCTTCCCCCCCCCCTTTTCTTCTCCCCTCGCCTAAACTCTGATCCATAAATGTATCTCCGGCATGTACAGTACCTGTCTCAGGAAAACTCCTTTTCTTCCGCATACTATATGCCTCTAATCTTGTGGCGTGTTTTCTACCCACTTTCTCATGAACAAGCTGTGCGTTCGGATCCCTCCGGATCACCGCTTGATATGCTACCTCTTCACCGGAGCTTATATGTCTATACTTATAAATTATCCCCCCCTCGTGATGTTACACTTGCTTTTTCTCAATCCATTTCTTCTGAATTCACCTCTTCATGTAGACCATGTTTATATACATATTACTTTAATCGGGTATTGCGGTATGGGGGAGGGTATACTGAATAGGAAGCCACTTAATAGCTAAGCGCCCGGTTTTGTACAGTAGATGAAGGATATGCTTAACTAGTCTCACATATTTGTTAGAAAACGCGCTTTTTGTCTCCGGGCCTGCTTGTGGAAAGCATTTCGAATGCAGGAATGCACGAGAGTTTTGCAATAGTGCATTCGCCGGGAAAAACATTTAGGAAAGAGGGGACGCTGCAACAGCAGCGTGCCAGAAGCCCAGAGGCTATGGACCATAGGAGATTGCTTCCCTTTGTTAACCCAGGAGTGCACAAGGGCAAGGGGAGGCTTTCTGGGGATATGCTGGAGGTCTTGATATATTCTGCGTGGACAAAATTAATTGATGAACTAACCCTCATAATTTTCACCGTGATGTTGTCATCCTCCTCAATACAACCACCCCAACCCAACAAATAAAAAATATATGAAAAAATAACTTAAATACATAGCACTAATTACCACTTAGTATACCTACCATCCCGCAGCCTTAAAAGAAAAAGATAATGTATTATGAGGCGCCTGCCGAGTGGTAATAATCTTTGTGGGGCCCCGGGAGGGATGGGTTGCCACGCTTTACCCGGCTGATCGGTTAATGTTGTTCACATAATATATACCCCATCGTTCGCCGTTAGTTGTTGAGACGAAAGACTAGAGCAAACAAAAGAGAAAAGAAGTGCGTATCTGCTTGATTGATTGAGTGGTGACATAAGGGAAGGGTTGAATCGGGTAAGTAACTCAGAGACTACTGAGTAAGAATGACCGGCTATGTTGTACACAAGTAAGTAGAGAGTGCATATCCGAAAGCCTATTTTCAACACACAGCTGTTTCACCAACACTTTAGAGACTGTTTGGTCACGACGGTTCCTTTCCTTTCTGCGACTCTTTCCACCGTTAAAAGAGTGTTCTTTCCGTTTCGAAACGGAAGGAAAAGGGCCTTTCGTATGGGGGAACGTTGTATGTTAACGAAACAGGCTCTTAGAATACAGTCTTCGCCGTAGTCTCGATGAAACTGGGGTTGTCACGAACAGCGATTAATGGCATTTAATCTTCTGCCACCCTAGCCTTGAAGTCTTTTTTTTGCCTACCAAATACCCCTGTTTGTCACCACCCCAGTTTCGTCGCGACAACGGTGAAGACTGTAGAGCTCACTAGAATCCTCTAGCTTCCACTTGAGGTGTCTTCTCGCGACCCCCCCAATAAGATAAGCTTTGATACAGATCTTATGCTATTGAGTTCCTGTCGCCCTTTACTTAGCTACCACAACCGGATATTCGTAGGGCTCAAGCGGCGTTCGCGGTATCCCTGATTCTGAACTGAAATAGGCTGAAAGTAGTAGTAGCGTTCCTAAATAGGACTTTCCGTATACATAGCTCGGCGCTTTTGATCCCGAATAAAGGATGGAAACTAGGCTCGCCAAGGCGGGGTCGGGATCATAGAGAAGGAGCTGGGCATGGACCTTGATATGCACAGTAGGAATATCCAAAACCTCTGGCACTTCTCGGGGAATCGCCGGGCGAATCTTCTCCCCAATATGGTATCGCTCGGTGTGCTTGAGGAATTTTGTGAGACCGGTAGAAAAGGTATATGAGGAATTGTAACAGTTTGTTGTATTAGTGACCATCTCTTATCACTCGTATTTCAATAAAACACCTCTTCCACCGTGATAAGCATTTGCTCGCTGCGACCGTCTGCACCATTAGGCCTTGGGTTGGAAGTGCTCAATAGAACACCTCATCCCATTCCTGGGCCAGAACACCGATCCAATACCAAGGATGTGAATTTGCATCTGTCGCATGAACACCTCTAGGAGTAAATCTATACCCCCATCCTCCAGTTGAAAAGTCACCAAGTATAAATGAACACTTCTATCTGCCCGCGGATACCTTGTCGGGTTCGAAGGCTTTGTCTTCAACCCTCTAATAGTGTCCATTACTGCTTCCTTCACCTTGCTTAACGTTTCACGTACTTTTTGACTCTATTTTCAAAGTGCTTTTCATCTTTCGATCACTCTACGGCGGGATGCTCGTCGAGAAGAGAGAGAGACAGAATACCTTCTTGCAGCTGTTGTCTTGGTACGATTTGTTCGGACGAGGGGAGCTTACAACCCAATGAGAACCTTTTTTCTCTTTTATTTTTTTTCTTTTGGAAAGAAAAAGAAGAAGAAGAAGAAGCAAGGTGAAATCCGGAGTCAACCCTTATATCGTCACTTGTATTGCTATCTTCAATCATAACAACAACGGTCAATATATACAAGTTTCCTAGTCCAGCACCGCCTCCAGATATGCAACATTCCAACATTCCATACTCGCTCTCATGCCAGCCTCCGTTCCAGAGATTCCTGTTATTCCTCGATCCCAATCATGATGGTCATTCCTATCGCAATTCCCATGTCAATACCAACAATCTCAACAGCCACTCAATTCCTTCGAACCACTTTCGACAACACACAGACCCACGACACATCCGAGTGATATATTATGTCCCCCAACCCCCTCCTGGGGAAAACCCTCCCGTGGGGGGCTGAAAAATCCGAGTAAAAAAAAGAATACATTTCTGCGGTTACCGTAGTGGGAGCTCTCTCCAGACCTCCATTTCAACGAAAAAAAAAAAAAAAAAAAACCTAGTTTATGACCTAAGCATGAGTTTTCAAGTCCCAACCCCAGATAAAACCTCCACCACCAAACGCTTTCATCTCCCACACGTATTGCAAATCCCAGGGCAGCAAACGCCCCATTTCCCCATTTCCCCAATTCGATCCGGGGAAGAAAAAAAAACTACGGGTTTTTTATTGCTATTATGTACAATACAGAGTCTTGGAAGCCACCGAGCCACCTCAAACCGCCTCTTCCGCTTCCATTAAACCTCCATATTATTGCATCCACCCTGCCACCCCTCGCCAATTAATTTATTCACCTCCCATCTTCCAGCGCCATCGGATCCCCGTCTCCTTCATTCCATTGATAGAATGACTGTATAGAGGGCGGGTTACCACTCCCCCAGTCAGTCCTCCCACACTATGCAGGTATGATATCATACTTCTATCCGGGGAGCACGGTGAAGAAGTATCCTGGTTTCTGGGATGGCGCATGTAAGTGAAATGCCCGCTTTCACAGGATTTCTTGTGGGATTGCTAGAATGAGCCGGGGGGTCTGATAGTTTCCAACCGCCACGGGTGGGGGCAGTGTTCCCAACCGTCCGGAGGGTCCTAAAGGCAGGACGGCCGTCTTTGGGTAGGACGGCGGGCCCTACAGGGTGAGACATGTTAGTTCAGGGCAGGGTATGGACGGTGGGGGGTGGCCGAGGACGGTTGAGGACGGCCGGGGAATGTCGAAGACGGCCGGGAATGGTGAGGGACGGCAGGGGACCGCCGGGGACGACACGAGTGATGTCTCATGAAGTGAAATGAGTCCGTTTGGAGGTGCATCATCTCAACTTGGCTAGTACAGGTGGTCCAAGCGCTAGGACTATAGTCCCCTATAGTCCGTCCGGTCCTCATCTTCCCGAGCTTAATCAGTCCTAGCACCCCCAAAAAGACGGACTATGAGCCGTAGTCCGTCCCGTCCTCACTCGAAGGCAGACGGACTGGACGGTTGGGAACACTGGTAGATTGCCTCACTGTTGAGAGCTATCTGATCGGAAGGAGTGGAAGCGAGAAGCTTCACAGGTTCAAAGGAGAGTGGTCACCTAAGATAGCGAAAGACTTATATTGCTTGTTGAGTAAGAAGAGAATTGAGTAAGTAAAGGGGGGAAGAAACAAGACAAAAAAGGAAGACAGAAGAGAGGCTAAGATTCAGAAAAGGGAAAGGGGGGGTGACATAGGTAGTCATGACGTATCACTTGTAACTACAGCAACATACAAGAAGAGAGCACACCCATGAGTACAGTTTCCAACACTCACTTTCAGGCGAGTGTTGACGGAGGGTCATACGTGTGCCTAAGAAGGAGGCGCGGGAGATGTGGTGTGAGTAGAGCTTTGCTTTGGGGGTTAAGGCTGCGAAGGGCGGGGCGATTTCTCGCCGGCAAATGGTTGGGGGGGAGTCTGCTAGGACTAGAGTGGAGGAGGTGATGTCAGCTTTGGTGGCTGATTGGGGGGAGAGGAGGAGAGGGCTTACGGTGGGTGGGAATTCTTGTGTTTCTCACTAACAGTAACCTCACTTCATCATGCCTGTAGTGAGCAGCCCAGGAGGGTGGTGTTCGGCCCGTAGCGTCGGGTAGATCTGGATTAATATTCGTATAGCCAAGGAGCAGTTGCACGGCCCTCAGATTCCCGGCTGAGCAGCATAAGAGAGTGGTGTTTGACCTTTATACTGTCAGAGGTAGAGATGTATCTTGTATTCTGTGGTTGTTCTATCCGAGAAGAAAGCAAACAAGTATAGAGCGGAAGAAGGAAAGTTGGGATGAGGGGAGATCAGTGACGCGGCTATCGGCTAACTAGTGTACATGCAACTAAGATTTCTAACATATACCCCTGTGTATTCGGGTTGACATCATCCGTTTTCAATAGCAGCTGTACTACTCGCCAGTTCCCAGACCCGGCAGCAACTAAGAGGGTGCCTCACCATTCCAAATACCTCCACTAGGCAGGATATCATCCCTCGCTATCAAATGATTCACAGCTGTACTATTGCCTCTCAGGGCAGCATAATAGAGAACGATTCGCCAAAAGCGGTCAGGCTGATTCGGGTTAACATCGCCCCGTTCTAATAGCTTCCTTACAACCTCAACTTCCCCCTTTCTCGAAGCAAATGTGAGTGGTGTCTCGTTACTGGTGGTAGAGATGTTTGGGTCGAGGTCCTCGCGTGGTAACAGCCGCCGCACCACCCCATCATGTCCCTTTCCCGCAGCCCACCAGAGGGGGGTTCGGCGATCAGCATCAGAGATATTAGGGTTAACATCCCCACGCCCTCTAGTAGCTGCACACAGTGTTCCGAACCGTCCAGGCGGGCAGGTGGTGCCCCGCGGGGGGACTGCCAAGAGCGCCGGACGGGATGGGACGTCACTGGATGGCTATTTGTAGTCCGTCAAGGGCGGCCTAAGGGCAGGACGGCGGGCCCTACAGGGTGAGACATGTTAGCTCAGGGCAGGGGGTGGACGGCTGGTGATGATGGGGACGGCAGGGGATGGCCAAGGACGACCCGGGACTGTCGAAGACGGCCGGGGACTGCAGTGGACGGCACGAGTGATGTCTCATGAAGTGAACAGAATCCGTTTGGAGGTGCATCATCTCAACTTGGCTAGTACAGGAGGCCTAAGCGCTGGGACTATAGTCCCTTATAGTCCGTCCGGTCCTCACCTTCCCGGGCGGAGTCCGTCCCAGCACCCCCAAAATGACGGACTATGAGCAGTCGTCCGTCCCGTCCTCACCCGAAGACGGACGGACTGGACGGTTCGGAACACTGGCTGCACAACTCCACTATGCACTTCCTTTGCAGCTAACAAGAGCGGTGTTTGGCCCTTAGAGTTAGGGGTATTAGGATTGACATCGTCACGTCCCAGTAGTATCTACACAACTGATGGTGTCCCGCACTGATTCAATGTTGCCCGCCTTAGCTGCCTTAATGAGTGGTCCCCCTTCATTGATATTATGCATTGGCGGATTATGGTCTTTCTTTCAACATCAGCCTCTGCAAAATACTTAAAGGGAGGTATCGGCCAGGGAAGGGGATATAAGCTTGACTACCTCTAAGGAAACACATCAATTTTGTGAAAAATAATGGACAAGCCGCTAGGCGGAATCGTGATCCTCGGCCTTGAATCAATTAGACTCCTATATCTGCTGTCAGAGGTTTGCAAAGAAGTGAGCAAGCAATCAATTAACCTGGTAGCGGTGTCACACTAATTGTTTGTTGTGGCGTCTTCGTGGTCGAAGCAGGTGAATAAATGAGAGGAAGGAAGGTGGACCGGAAGTGGGCCCCTGATATGTCTCCTTGAGCGTCGTCAGCCACCTCCACAAGTACTCGGACAGGGTCAAAAAGGGCGAAGAACCTTCGGTGGTGAAACAGGGATTAGGGGAATGGGAAAAAAATGCAAGTTAAGGGAAATTATAAATAAGCAGTAGTTTCAACGAGCTATCGTTCATGATTCCAGATCAGTCAATTTATTATGAACAGATGGAATTGGGGCATTGAGGTGCATCTTGTAAGGGAGTCAAAACAGAGAAGAAGTTCGGCATTAGGGCCAGTCGGGGTAGTCAGTGTTCCCAACGTGCCAGGGCGTAGGCTAGGCTAAGGCAGGCCACTCTCGAGAATGGCCTAGGCCGATATAGGCCGAATTCGATCGGCCTACGAAAGCCTATCAGGCCAGGGCGCCTATAAGACTAGTAATTAGCATTGAGAACAGATTGCCTTAAAAGGATCGGAACCCCCTCTCTTCTTTCAAGTTGCTCTCCCTTGATTGTTTCCTCTAATTACCTTCGGCTCCAGGTACTGTTTCTTAATTCATCATAAAACGACTTAGACCAACCAACTCAATAAAGTCTGAAAGATGCGCCTCCAGAGCAACCAGCACAGTCCTATCCTACCATCATTCCCTCCTATGTTCTCTCTTCAGCAGGAATTACGTTGAATCGCCAAGCTAGCAAAGCACAATTGTTTTATTTTTAATCTTATTTTGTAACCTATTTACAATTAATGGCCCCGCATTGATGCCCACCATGCAAGATTACAACCACAGTTATTTTCTACAATTAATTCAATTAACTAATTCTCTGCCTGCAGTCTTTTAGTGCTTCTTCTTTTAATAGATCAAAATTGTTCCTTTATTCATCAGCAAATAAGCAACCTGTGTCCTGCTGCGTCTGGGGCGCCCTATGCATCAGACACTGCAGGCGCATAAAACATAAACTGGAGTTCTGGCTGCGGACATCCGTGCTCTTTTTGTCCGGACGCAAAAGCTTACGTCCGGACGCACTGGATGCAAAAGCCTACGTCTGGACGGACCGGACCTACTCTGACGCAGTTTACACTGCAACCCTGCCCTTAGCGCAATACCTGGTCACCCTGCATCTTCCAGGATATGCTCTCGCATGCTACCCCTTTCCCGATGCCCCACGATCGCGAAACCCCATCTTCCTAGCACGTCCTGTTTACGCCTTCTTACCAGCTTTCTGCTTATGACACTGAGCTCCCGGAGGACTCTGTCCCCCGCCTTTCCACCACCCTCCGGCCTTCCTGACTCCCCCACACCCAGGCCCTTCTGCTCACTACCTCCCGAATGCCTTACATATACTCCCTGGTCCGGAGGACGTTCCCCACTCTTTACCCATGTGCTCTCTACCCTCTGATCCCATTGTTTATCCTCCAGAATCTGGCGGGCCTCCTCCTACTCTTTCCCTCCTCACCCTCCTGCTTCCCTAGTTCTCCAGAGCCCATCCCTTGCGCCAGACATCCTACAGTGCGCTCCTGGCTTTGACTCTCTGCCGGACGTCCTACCACTAGCTCCCAGTTTTTGACCGTCTACCTGACACATGTCCCTACCCTCTAAGCCTACTATTTCTCCCGCCTGATGACCTCTCCATACCTGTATGGCTTATCATCATCTGCCCAACACATTATGATGCTCTATCCACCCATTCTAGTGTGGACCCCCTGGTACATCAGGAAAAAAATCTAAATTCTGCATCCTGAAGTAGAGTTTATGTTGGGAAGAGCCTGTAGTACATTGGAAGACATCTGAAGTCTTCCTATGGCATCCACGTGCATCCTGATAACTTGTTCAATTCTTTTTCAGCAAAGATGGACATGTTAATTATGTCCGATAGGGGTCATTTTTTAAATATAGACACTTTGAATAGGATATTATTTAGTCAGCTAACGCGTTTTGGCAAATTATCATTTTTCAATTTTCGTCCCTCATTTCTGTCTCCAGATGCCTTCAGAATCATAGGGTGCATAGGGTGTAAACTGATTTTTCTTGCTGATGTACACACCTCTACCCATTACAATTGTGACTTCAGGACGGATTTGCCATGTATACAATCTATGTTATTACATTCTCCTATTCATACACCATCACAGAGTAGTGATAAAAGAACTTTTGACCTTGTCCTCTAGGTCAGTTCCCCTAGCCTGCAAAGGTGTATCCGCCTCCCCTACTCCTCCCAGATCTACGGCTTGATTCTTTTGCAGCTCCCGCTGCCCATGTTGTCTCCTGCTATAACCAGTACTGGTTACCATTTTAGGTATGGATTTGTTGTATGTATTGTTTTAGGATATGAGTTCAGGAGCCACATGGGCTTTGTTATTTGTTTTATGTATTGGTTTAGGATACGAGTTCAGGAGACTCGTAAGCCTTGTTATTTGTTATTTGTATTGTTTCAGGATACGAACTCCGGAGGTTCGTAAGCCTTGTTTATTGTTTGATTGTTTAAGGGTTAGGTATCATTTCAAGTCTTAGGATTTGGATATGATTAACGTGAGATGGATTATCGCATGTATAGTTCAAAGACCTGTATCTCTCCAGAGTTGGAGAGATCAGACTTCGACAGACAGAGTTTTCAATATACTTGATTGAACAGTTATCTTCTATTCAGTTCGATTCGAGAATCTTTGAGCTTCGTACAGGCCTAAAGCACTTGGTCTTCTCTTAGTAGTTTTGATAAAAGTAATAGAGTCAATTCAACTACTTGTTGGTGCCTCTGGTACTTGATCTTGTTTATACCACTGGTTTGGTTAGAGTCAATACCGATATCCCTTTACAAGACCGCTACCCTACGGGAAGCCATTACACCCGAGGTCAGCGCGGCCGCCTCCAGTCGATTCTGATACTTCTGGCTCCAGATAAATTCCACATTCCCCCCTCAATGCATTGTCATCATTGGAATATCCTGCACTTCTCTCAACACGCTCTCCCCACTCCTGGGCAATTCTGGACTCCAGAGAGCACCTGATACGCTTGATTATTAGACCCCGGAATCGCTCACCTGTATTTCCCCATGTCTGTATCTGATGTTCCACCAGGCCTCTCGCCCTCTCAGCGGACATCTCTATTGCCTGCCCCGTGTACTTGCTATGTTCAACAGTATCCAAATGCCTTGGCCTAAAGGGGTCCGGATACTGTTGAAAACAACAAGTCTTTGTATTTTATCTTACCTCTACCATCAGAACGCGTAAAAGCCACCTTTTCCTCCAAGATTCCAGACCGCCAGCATCACAGTGAATGGCATACGATGGCTGCTGTCAGATAGATAAACGGGCAATCAATCTTACCAAAGAGTCCGGCATCCGTCATGCCTTTCCTTTTTGGGCTACAATAAAACTGGTCAAATATCACAACGGGAATCTGTGGCGCGAGAAATCTCAGAGCAACAGCCTATCCTTCCTATGGAATCAGCAAAAATACTAGCCTGCGTCCTGGGCGTCCTGTGCGTCAGACGCACCGGACGCACAGAACGTCAATGGCGAATCAGGACGCACCGGGCGCACACCTAACACTCAGGACGCACCGGGCGCCCCCCTAACACTCAGGACGCAACCAGACGCAGCACCGAATGCTCAGGACGCAACCAGACACAGCACCTAATTCTCACGACGCAACCAGACAGAGCACCTAATCCTCAGGATGCAACCAGACGCAGTACCTACTCTTCCTGAGATAACTGAAATAAGCGAATGGTCCCCCCTTTACCTGTTTCTGACCTTGGTCACCCGGGTCACAATATATTTTACATCATTAAAAGGTATTAAATTTACTACTAATAGTCTTCTATTCTTCTAATATACAGCTCATTGAACCCCCCTCCCCCTCTTTCCTCCCCCGGGACCATATAGCTATATGGAAAATGGGCACCTCAGGAGCCTCTTTATACCGGTGTGTAGCTGGCGTTGAGCCTAGTGACGTCCAAGTAACGGAATCAAAATCGGTTGAGCGGTTGTGGAGGAATCTGCAATCGAGTTCAGGATTAGTAGAGACAAAAGACCACTGTCAGAACGGTGGGCGATCTCCATGAGTATTAATGCGATAGGGATGTACCTTATACCGGCGTGAAGCTGGAGTCCAGCCCAGAAACCTCCTGGTTTTTGATTCAGGATCGGATGTGTAGTTGTAGTGGAGTATTATGCAGGATGCCTGGGAATATGGATGTTAAGGGTGATGATGAGAGAAGAGAATATTGAGGGTGATGATGAGAGAACAGTGTGTCGCGTTGCGTGTGAGGCTAAGTGCTGAGAAACCATGATGAACTATGCCAAGAAATACTCAGGGGTACCCCTGAAGCGAGCATCTCTCAGTGGTAAATCATGATGAGCAATGGTGTTGATGGACGAGTCTGGATGCACCGGAGGCAGAGTTGCTTTGACTAATATGTCAGGACGGAATATGGTGTATTGCTTTGGCTCCAGATGCATGGAATTTGAGCGGGCGGTGCCAGGCAACTCAGAACGCACAGGACACAGGGGACGCAAAGGACCCAACTCAGGACCCACAGGATGCAGGGGACCCAACTCAGGACGCACAGGACGTAGGGGACGCAGATTCAACCTTGTGTGTGTCAGGACGCAACAGCGCCGTATCTGACGCAGGGTAATGTTTTGCTGATGGGGATTCACGCTTCCTAGGGTCAGATTTGTCCGCGGCAATATTGAACAACTATAACTCATATTTGTCAGGCGGGCAAATGAATGTGTCCTCTTCTAATAGGTATGCCACCTTTGTGCACAGCCCGCAGGATCCTTTATGTTTAGCTTATAGAGTCCGGTTATAGCCCTCTTGGCCTTGTGCAAATACTCGGATCTGCATGCGGTGTTCTTTGCCCGTTGTGACAAAGGCACCGGCCGGCCGCCAGTCATTTAGTTAGGAGATCGAGTTGTAGGTTATTTATTAAGGGCAACACGCCAGATCACTGGAGGCCAGAGTTGTATCAGGAAAGTTGGGAAATCTCAATTCCCACCCCACATCTTTCCAATACCTGCCGATTACATCATTCAAGGTAATCACATGCGGAAACAAATTTACGAACAATGTCCAGTCTCACATCAGGTAACGGGCTTCGAGCACAATGCTACGCTCAAGCCCTACCACCATATTTCACCTGCTACTTGACTGCTGTGCACCTGCGCCGTGCATTTCTGGTGTTGTTGGATCTGAGTAGCTTGGAGTTATGTTTGGCATTTCCAGCCGGTTCAAGACAGTCGGTGAGCGGGAGAGGATCCTAGGTGTGAAATGATATTGGCTAATAGACACCGAAACAGGAGCCCCCTGGCTGGGGTAGGTCTCCTCTCTAGAACTGTGTGTATGTCTGTGGGTGATTGTAAGTATCGATACTTGTGATTCACGAAACCTATACCCGATCGGTTTCCTTGCCCCCAGCCTGATGAACGATTCCCATTCTCCTCATGCAGTTCAAAATTTGTCCTTATCGTCCTTATGCTCCATATCATCATTGTCCTCATCCTCACCCAACGCATCATCATCCGTTTCACTCTGGCTATGGTTATTCACATATTCACCCTCTAGTGAGTCAGTACTGTTATCCGCTACCTGCCGCCCACTGTCTGCAGGGGCAAGCTCTGATACTTTGTCTCATGGCGAAGCCGGTACAAAAACAGTACCCTCACCGCCACTTTCAGTCCCCCCACATATAAGAGATGCAGAAGCTGCTCAAATTATAGTTAACCTGTCCTTAGATTTAGATTTCTTGACGCGTCCGCTATGGACCACCTTTTCGATTTCTGAGCCGCGTCTTGGCGGACGTGTTTTATCCTTAGGCTGACGGTGTTGTGGCATGTAGTCCAGGTGAAAAGTGATAGAATAGAATCGTAGTACTTGATGTTGGGGAATAGATGGTATTAGTAAATAAGTATTGGCTGAAGAGACAATGTGGGGTTTGAACTTAGCAGATAGAAAGGGTCTAATCAGCCTGGTTGAAGCACCAGGATTGTGCACTGCTTGTCACTCACTTTCATATTTGATGTGGTAGGCTCATCAGCGCAGTCAAATTGACACCAACTATGGGAATTTGAATGTGAGGTCAACTTGTGCCCGTATCTACTTCATCGATCACAATATGAGAGTTAGGTATTTAACGTTTATGATGTAGCAGAAGGGGTTTATTGGAATTTGCGAACTAATCTAATTCAAGTCGGTATGCTAGGCGGACTGTAATAAATAAGGTTAAGTCTAGCGCTCAAGGCCGAGATACCAATCATTGAAGGTGCTGCTATGAGGCACAAAACTCAAAACAGCCGGAAAGACATCAATATAGTCTGCAAAACTTCAGAAATAAAACCCAAAACAAAAAACATCTGGAGGAGAATAGATAATAGTCTGCAATACTCCTAGAGCAAACCCTTAAAGCAAGAAAACAAAATACTTCAAAAGAAACAAGATTGCAAAACCGAAGTCTAAAGCAAGAACACGCAAAATAAAGCAGTTGGGTTAACTCCCAATATTCGGTGTAGACAAACCTGCCCAGTGGGCAGCCAGCTAACCTAAAACATCAATGTGCGGGAGAGAGAACAGGATGAGGACGGCTGGCAAAGCTCCAAAAGCTAAACATTAAACGAAAAACAGGCAAAGCAAATGTCTGTGATTCCACTCTTACTACAGGATCCGAAGATCATAGCTTTAGATTGGTCATATAGGGCTAGGGCAGACTGGCCTGTCCGCTGTGGGCTAATCTAAAACGGAAATAAACTGCTAAGAACAGCAACAATCCGCCGAACATGTTAGGCGGAAGCCTATCTCAAGTCTTGCGAGATAACTGAGGCCGATAATCTTAATCGTAGACGGAGATTTTCTAGGAAGGCTCAATGATTTAAAATAGAGGTAGGTAAAGCGATAAAGATTTTTCTAGCGTAAAAACTTATATTGATAAGATCTCTTCTCCGTTGCTTGATTGTGATCAAATAGCTCGGGAGGCACCTCGATATTTATATGCCGCGTCTGGGTGGTCGCGGGCTACATCTAGTTCTCATACTAACTAAGTGCCTGCTAACAAACTCCAGCTTTGTTCTAAAAGTGCGAACACCATTGGACCCTGACAATTCTGTTATCTCACTTCGACTTCCGAATCGCAAAACCATGAATTTACCTGACGGTGCTCCCACACATCAGTCCATTGGTTACGATCCATCTTCGTCGGCATGGAGTCTTGCTTACCATTTGCATACGCAGAATGGTCTCCATGATCGAACCAACAAAGGGGCCAGCTTTGTTATCGAACCTCTCAGCATTGCAGACGTATTCTGCAACCGACATCTGCGAGGCATAAGATAGACTTGTTACAATAATCGCTCCAATAGCCATTATCCTTTCAATGCCATATCGTTATCGTTTGGTTCCGTCAGTATCTGTAACCTACTCCTAAGTATCTCGAGAATCCCAAGTGGAACTCTGGAGATACTAATAGGATAGGAGGGAAAGTCTCGGTGGAATATCTTCAAGAGGTATAAGATAGATGAGGGACAAATAGAGTGACCGTTCAACTTGTAGTATATTAAAGAAGAGCGTTCCTGTGAGGCTTGAGAGACTGAATCCTTATGGGATAGTAGGCTCTTTAAATACAAATAAAACATAACCAAATATCCTGTGCCTAACGCAAACACTTACTATGCTGAGATAGTATCGAAGCAAACAACTAAGTCCTAGAACATAGGTATACAGGCGACAGGATGTAACTAACAAAACAAGTAATGGAATCAAACAATAAGGGATCGCTACTAATGTACTAATCCAGTAGTACTAGTAGGAAAGCATAAGGTTGCCTAAAGGGTACAAGGGTAGCAAAAGCTATAAGCGAACTTAGGAATAAATAACCCAATAGGAAACTATAACAAATAAGGAAAGTACAAGGTAAAAAGAACAACGCTACAATTGTAGAACCTAAATAGGAAACATCCAACATCAGGTAGGTACAGTAGCGAGAACAATTGGCAGATTCCGTTACAGGAGGGATGTCACTCCTGACACTGAAGATAAAGATGGTCGAACGGCTCTCTCGTGGGCGGCCGGAGATGGGCATGAGGGTATCGTGAAGGTGCTTTTGGAACGGGAGGATGTAACCCCCGACACTGGAGATAAAGATGGTCGAACGGCTCTCTCGTGGGCGGCCGGAAATGGGCATTGGGGTATCGTAGAGATGCTTTTGCAACGGCAAGATGTCTCTCCCAACACCCCGGACAGATACGGCCAATCACCTCTGTCGTGGGCAGCTCGAAATGGAAATGGCGACGCCGCGAGGATGCTTTTGGAACGGAGGGATGTCACCCCCGACACTGAAGATAAAGATGGTCGAAAGGCTCTCTCGTGGGCGGCTGGCAATGGGCATGGGGGTATCGTGAAGATGCTTTTGGAACGGGAAGATGTCTCGCCCAACACCACCGATGGATACGGGGTGACAATTCTCCATCGGGCAGTGATAGATGCCCGTACGGATATTGTGAAGATGCTTTTGGAGCGAAAGGATCTCACTCCCGGCACTGTGGATGACTACGGTCAAACACCTCTCCTGCGTGCAGTCATAAATAAGCGTACGGACATTGTGAAGATGCTTTTGGGGCGGGAAGATCTCTCTCCCAACACCCCGGACAGATACGACCAATCACCTCTTTTGTCAGCAGTTCAAAATGGAGATGGCGACGCCGTGAGGATGCTTTTGGAACGAAGGGATATCATTCCCAACACGGAAGATAAAGATGGTTGGACGGCTCTCTCATGGGCGGCCGGAAGTGGGCATTGGGGTATCGTAGAGATGCTTTTGGAACGGCAAGATGTCTCACCCAACACCGTAGTTAAATACGGGGTAACACCTCTCCATCAGGCAGTTATATATGCGCGTACGGATATTGTGAAGATGCTTTTGGAGCGAAAGGATCTCACTCTCGGCACTGCGGAAGAATACGGTCGAACACCTCTCCTGCGTGCAGTCATAGATAAGCGTACGGACATTGTGAAGTTGCTTTTGGGGCGGGGAGATCTCTCTCCCAACACCCCTGATGGATGCGGCCAATCACCTCTGTCGTGGGCAGCTCGAAATGGAGATGGCGATGCCGTGAGGATGCTTTTGGAACGTAAGGATGTCACTCCCGACACTGAAGATAAAGATGGTCGAACGGCTCTCTCGTGGGCAGCTGGGAATGGGCGTCGGAGCGTTGTGAAAATAATTTTGGGACGGGGGGATGTTGCTCCCGACACTGAAGATAAAGGTGGTCGAACGTCGCTTTCGTGGGCGGCCGAAAATGGGCATAGGGGTATCGTGAGGATGCTTCTGGAACGGGGGGATGTCACTCCCGACACTGGAGATAAAGGTGGTCGAACGTCGCTTTCGTGGGCGGCCGGAAGTGGGCATGGAGGTGTCGTGAAGATGCTTCTAAAACGGGAGGATGTCACTCCCGACACTGAAGATAAAGATGGTCGAACGGCTCTCTCGTGGGCGGCTGGAAGTCGGCATGAGGGCATTGTGGGGATACTATTGAAATTCCATGATGTCGCTCCCGACAGTGTAGATAAAAACGGTCGAACACCTCTCATCTGGGCAGCCGGAAATGGGAATGACTATGCCGTGAAGTTGCTTTTGGAGCGAGAGGATGTCACCCCCAACACTGCCGATATATCTGGTCGCCCAGCTCTCTTGTGGGCAGCTCGGTTCAGGCGTGACAGCATTGTGAAGATGCTTTTGGGACGCAAGGATATCATTCCCGACACTGCGGATGAAGACGGTCGGACGCCTCTATCGTGGGTAGCTGCAAATGGGCGTGACGCCATCGCGAAGATGCTTTTAGAACGGGAGGATGTCGCTCCCGACCGTGCCGATAAAAACGGTCGAACACCTCTCACGTGGGCAGTTATATACGGTCATAGGGGCGTTGTGAAGATGCTTTTGGAGCAGGGGGATGTCGCCCCCGACGTTCCGGATAAAGACGGTCAAACACCTCTCTCGTGGGCAGCAAGGTCCGGGAAGGAGGACATCGTGAGGATGCTCTTGGAACGGGGTGGTGTCTCTCCCGATACTCAAGATAAAAATGGTCAAACACCTCTGTCGTGGGCTAAGGAACGCGGTCACATTCGAGTAGTGGATATGCTTCTAGAGCGGTGTAGCGTTGGCCGGGGCATTATGACAACAGTCTCCCCAGGCCAAGCAGCACTTACACAGGATCCAGAGAAGAAACCTGAGGGAATCACAAGACGGCGGTTTGGAGATCAGGGCTCGGCTACTCAGTCGACGGATCGCAAGAGCTCAATATATCTTGTCCTAGCCGAGCCCTTCGAGTCACCTAGCACTCTTCCAAAAGGGCCTAGAGATCTTAACGTTCACGATAACAACTCCTCATCCTATGAACTCCCTCCCTTGCTGTATTACACTATCGCGCTTCTGAACTTCACTCTGAATTCGCCCGTTCGAGCTCTCTTCCTGTCTTCCATGTGTGTATTACTCCTTCGCATCCTGGCTATCTATCTACGTATCTTAGCGTATAATATCACCCCCTTTTTCTTTCAAGAACCGTATAGTTCATTACCCATGCAATATCTCTTTTGCCCTGTGCTCGATGACATTTTCTCTCTTGTCCTTCACCTCGTCATAGCGCACACCCCCGCTCTAATTCCGTTATGTTTGATACCTCGCTTCGCACAAAGGAAGAATTAGCCCCTTTATATGCTATATCAATATACCTTTGTGCGGTGTTAATTTCGCTTTAATCATTCCTCTAGTTTCCTTCTTGTCTATTTAGCCTGTCTCTGCTCTCTGCTTCATTTTTTGGGAGAGGAAAAAAAAATGAACATCTTGTTCTAGGATTTGGGGTCCTTTTTCCTTCCAATTTCTCTTGTGCTTTAATATCGAGCCTTCTCGATTGGTGGGCTTTGTGGAGTTTGGTGTTGCTTGTATTGTACTGTACTTTGAATGGATGGAGAAGAACAACCAATTTCTGATCTGCCCTTGGGCACCGTATTCCTAGCGCTAGCTATCAAGTTCACACCGGCTAAATCTAACTGCAACACCACTTGTCACAAGTTAGGCCAGGTTAGGTTTATGGCGCGGGTGGTGCATAGCATACTCGTGTTTCTCATCCGGGGAATTTCTTCCCAATTTATCGTAATATGATACGTGTTGGTAGTTGTCCTCTACTTAATAGGAATAGTGTCTAAACAGTGCAATACTAGTGGGGGGGCCAACAATCTAGGAAGATAAATGCTAGCATGAGCTCGAGGCATGAACTCTAACACTCAAATACATATATTTCTGTGCTCACCGGTGAGAATTCCCAATGGTTTTTGTCATTTCCAATGTCCGCCCGGGCATTAAACCTATTATCTCCTCCCGAAGCCCGAGCAAGAGATTGAGGCGAAAATATATACAAGTGCCATCATGAATTGAATTTGGCGAGATTGAAATATTCCCGCTGTACACTCATGGAAAACCTCATCATCCACGCACCCGGGGGCACAGGTTCTCTCAGAATCACAGGCGATCACTCGACACTGACGAAAAAAGGTTCGTTCTATACACTACTTGTACACCTCACCTATTTGGTAGGGAATAACTTCCAATACAAATTAGGACAAATAGGGAAGGCAATTCTTGCATGAAAAGCACGAGTGTTCTGTATTAATGAAGGTCACACAGTTACCTGCCCACCACCCCAAGCCTATCTAGCATATTCTATAGTATGTTGTATAAAGAGATTTCGGCTTCTGGTTAGCGATAGTATGGTTAACTGTAATATAACGTTCCCTATCCTGGGTGAGCTCGGCAGTGAGTGATATTTGGTGAGTGCACTGCCTCATGCCCCAGGTCTGGCAACGCTGAACCCTAGAGATTAGATACAGGCTACAGGCAGCCTCACCCACCGGCAAGCGCTGTTACCCATAGGGTTTCCGCCTAGTGTTCGTTAGGGGGTAGGGCGGGGAATTGGGCCGGGGGGGCTGGCGTTTGCGGGGCCTCCGGAGGCCTCGAAACCAACTCTATTTCCGCCGTGATATGTTCAGGTTGTCTTCCGATGAATTGAGATGGGGTGGATGATTGCCTATTCCGCGACGGGTGAGAGTGTGTGCTCTCCTGTCGGATGCGCAATGTGCCCAGTTATATTCATGATGGCCGTGAAAGGGATCTCCCCATGCTTCCGTTCGGGGTTCTATCCGTGTGGGAAATAGCTCCCCAATATTCACCATTCCGAGGAAGCGCTTTCCTGATTTCCTTCCCGGAATTAGGTATGGTGCGGGATGGCGGAGGGTGTGGATAGCGGTAACTTTGTTTCTGATATCGATCTCTCTCAATTCATGACAAAGGTGGGAGCGTATAACCTAGGAAATATAAGAAATCCGCGCCGCATATATTAATTTTCCTCTATCCACGCACTCATTCAATTCTAGTTGCTTACTCCGATGATAAAATATTCTCTGCGGCCGCCTAACGAGGGAGATGTATAACTAAGGCTTCTGTAAGCGGTCCATTAGACCACCCCGTATTTAGCACTATGGGTTACTATTATTATGGAGTCTTGATTAAGGAGGGACGGGCTGGTTGGGTGAGGAAGGGGGAGTGAGATCGAGGAGGAAATGGATGTATATTGATCGGATTCGTACTTGTAAAATTATCTTGCTTGCTTATCCTTTACATCAATGGTGGGGCAGAGGGTTTATATACAATACAATGACCTTTCCCAACTACCTTAGCCGCGGGGGTCTATCTGGAGGTACTTACACGGCGACGGGGTTCCGGTCCCCTTTGCACCCAGTTTTCCAATCCATCCTCCCCCTTGCTTTCCATTCTTTTTTTCCGGCGATTCATCCTAATACTCACATATATTATACAAAACCAGGTATAGCTGTCCCTCCTCTTACATTTGCAATAAATGACAGGAAACTACTAAGAAAGGAGTAACTACATAGGTAAAGTACAAAGGAAATATTCTTTGATGTGGAGTGATCACCGGTGATTCTGAACAGTTACGGAGTGTGATAGATCGATTACTAGAGAAATTGCCCAAAATTTAGACTTTTGCGAAGTAGTGAAATTCTAGTTTGAGCATACCGAGACGCACTGACCTGTTCCCCAAGTCAAGTTGCTTACATGTTGGAAATGATGCTGCTCGCCATACTCTCATGAAACTCCCTTTGTTGTTCGGACGGCTTCTAGGAGCGCGCTTGTTTGTGGCTCGGGAATGCGCTGAGGATTCGGGCATATGTTTCGGCTTCGGGAATGTGTTTGAGGAAAGTATTTCGAATGCAGGAACCAGTTATAGTTTTGGGACCGCACAGTTTTCGGGAAAGCCGGGAGGAAAGTGGAAGCGCTGTAGGGCCGGGGTGGAGAAACAGGAAGCCCGGAAGCAGGAGTGTACTTGTTGCCTTTGTTAGCTCGGGAGTTGTGATGGGGGGAGGGGAGACTCACAAGGAAGGGGTAGGATGGGCGTCCCTAGTGGCTCATGAGGGGATCGGATGCTATTGTTGATATATACTCCTGTCTTCGCGCATTGGTTTGTTGATAGAAGCAGCCATTCTTGAGCGTGAGACTGTGATTGTTGAATGGGAAGATTTTCCCCGCACCTGAGTGTGCGATTGGTTTTTCGTTGTGAGTGGCTTGGCCTTTCGTTTTGGTTCACCACTCGTCACTCCCCTTTTTTAGTTATCGCCGTCGTTGATCCGGATTTAATAAGGTGAGCCCTGGGGGTTGTGCTAGTACCAAAGGGTTCATCGCGGACCAGGTTACCGAGGATGGAAAAAGTGATTTGGGAACTCGGAGGGACCCTACGGGACCTGAAAAGCATACTGGCGTGGGATATGATACGTGATTCAAGGGGTAATATTGGGTAGGGGGATCATTGGAGAGAATCATTTCCTAGCACAACCCCACAAGGGACCCCTATCGTGCGGCGTTAAATAAAGGCGAACAAGCCTTGCATCGAAAGCCTGCGCCTCGTTAAGTATGATATCCGCGATAATACCCTACCTCGGCAGCTGGAACAGGGGATAGGATACACTTAAAATTTCGCATATCATACCCTGAATTTCTTGCCTTAGGGCCCAACCTCGCTATTTGGAGCGTAGATGGGGATATATTATCTCGAAAAGTGACATCGCCCATTCTTACATGGCAGGTATGATATTGGTCTGGCAAACTTTTCGCCCTAAGCGAAGGGGTTCGGGTGCAAGGGTGGGAAGTCCTTGTGCTTCAGTAATTGTGTTTGGTTGAGATGGGTTGTAAATTTAACGATTATTGGTTCAATCAGCGACCCTAAACGTTAGCTACTGTATCCTTCCTCTAAACAAGAATGTTCATAGGGCGTCCTCTTATGAAATTCTACGGTGCTGTATTCAAGCACTCGAGTAGTCTGCTGGAGTTTATTTTGGACTGTACCGGGTACGGGGAGTAAGTTTGTTGAACAACCTCCGAGTTAGGTGGCCCTTCTCGCCTACCGCGAGAAGGGAATTTGTTCTGGAGCAAGCGAATCCGCCCACATTTTCCCTTCCAAGACTTCCAGCTTGATTAGCCTCATAATTCGCATACGTGGGGTCCGGTTACGGATGGAGATCCTAATCAGAAAGAGCCATTGCCTAACCCAGATGGGAAATGGCGGTGCAGACTGCTCTCATAGTATTCGTAGTAATGACGTAGTTTTTTTTCTTCCCCTTCCACGTGGTTTCACGCATTCGGATAGCTTTGCTGGCCTTACCTTCTATGCTACGTGGTATCTCCAACGTTGCTTTAAAACCAGCACCCCCGGGTCTTCATCTTCCAGGAATATCGCCTGCCGACTATACTCAATAACTCCCCTTCAACGGTGCAATACACAGCGAAAAATGGCTCAATATACTATCAACTACTGTAATAACTGCTGCAACACTGGGAACTCTTTTTATGGCTATAGCGTTGCCGATGATCGGTCTCAAATTCTAGCATGGTTATCACCCCTGGAGCCAAGGGTACGGCATCGAGAGATTCAGGAGCGCCGTGTTGATAACGTCGGGGATTGGCTCATCCAGACCGAGGAATTTAGGAGATGGTGCGGATTGGGTAGGGAAAGTGAAGGCAATAATCCAGTTCTGTTTTGTTATGGAGATCCGGGGGTCGGCAAGACATTTATCAGGTAACATGGATTAGTCTCTCTGGAAGGAAGGGTCTGAGCCTGTGCTGACAAGATGCGATGACAGTTCTCTTGTAGTGGATTGGTTGTGCGATCAGACGAAAGGAAAAAACAGGTCGGTAGGATGTTTCTACTGTGAATTTTCCAACAACGACTTTGACGCAGAAGCTCCGCAGCAACAGTCTGCCGCCACTATTCTGGGTTCCTTGCTGAAGGAAATGATCAGTGGAATGGAAAAGATTCCCGAGGAAATATTACGTGCCTTTCAGGAGCAGAAAAAGGCGATTGGTGGGCGCAGACCGCGACTCCAAGAAGTTGTGGAGATGTTGCAGCTCTTCACATCCTCACAGGACACGATTATGTGCATCGATGCTCTGGACGAATGCACAGGAGCGCAAAGATATAGGATCTTCGATTCTCTTGACCAAATCCTTGTCAAGTCCCCGCGCACCAGAATATTCCTGACCGGAAGGTCACATATCCGAGCTGAGATCGAAAAGGGTCTTGTTCAGCTAGTGGTAAGCATATCCGTAAGCACCATCAAAAGTGATATTATCAGATACCTTCGTGGTAGGCTGAACGAGGACGAAACACCCGATGCCATGGACGAGAGTCTTGAGGCAGATATTATGGGAAAGGTTCTGGGAAATATTTCCGAAATGTGCGTAGGAGCAATGATTCTAAGAATCCCGCCCTAAATTATTGGCTAATAAGTGTATTTAGGTTTCCCCTCGCTTCCTTAAGTATTGGGCCGATCCTGCAACAATCGACGATACATCGGAGACGAGAAACGCTCAACAACATGACCAAGGAATTAAATCCAGGAAATATTTATGGTGCGACAATCGACCGGGTACGGGCGCAGGGTGGGGATAAACCAAGACTCGGCATGGAAGCTTTGATGTGGATCATTCATGCGGAACGACCCCTGGGTGTGGAGGAGCTCTGCCATGCCCTAGCCGTCGAGATAGGCTCCACTGATTTCAATGTTGACAACATCCCTTCGATATCTACAGTGTTAAGCTGCTGTCAAGGGCTTATTTCTGTGGATAGGGAAACATCAACTGTACGACTGATCAACTTTACACTCCAGAAGTATCTTTCCTCCTGTCCCCATGTTTTCGGCGAGTATGAACCTCACTCAACAATGGCAGAGATCTGCTTGACCTATCTGAATTCCGCACAGGTCAAGGCCATTTCGGCTGACACCAGTCCTGGCGCGCTCGACACACCTTTCTTAGAATACAGTTCCATATACTGGGGGGTCCATGCGAACAGGAAACTATCTGACAGGGCAACATCACTTGCACTACAACTGTTTCAGGAATACAACCGCCACGTATCCGCAAATATTTTAGAGCACATGGGGCATCTGGGCTCTCCAGATCAGAGAACAGGTTTTGGTATCAGTCTCCGGTTCAGTGGACTACATTGCGCATCATTCTTCGGAATCGGTGAGCTTGTAGAGGCTTTGATAGAGACGGGATACTCTGATGTCAACGAAGGCGATTCGGTAGGGTATACACCACTTGCATGGGCGGCTCATAATGGCCATGATGAGGTGGTGGAGATACTGCTCGAGCCGAACGCAGTCAATCTCGACAAGCCTGATAATAACGGTATTACACCGCTATCACAGGCCGCTAGGAATGGACATGAGGAAGTGGTCAAAATACTGATCCAGTGGGACCAGGTTAACCCCGACAAACCAGATAATAACGGCAGAACACCACTCACATATGCAGCCTGGGCTGGAAGAGAGGGGGTGGTGAAGCTACTCCTCGAGCGGGAAGAGGTCGACCCGGACGCGGAAGATGATGATGGCCGAACACCGCTCTCATATGCCGCTGAGAATGGACATGGCGGAGTGGTGGAAATGCTGCTCGAGCGAGGGGGGTTCTGCAGGGCAGACAATGCTGGTAGAACACCGCTCTCGTATGCCGCCGGTGAAGGGCATGAGGGGGTGGTGAAAATCTTCCTGGGGCTGAATGTCTCCCCAAACTGGGTAGATAATGACGGCCGAACACCGCTCATGCTGGCGGAGATGAATGGCCATAAGAACGTGGTAGAGCTGCTCAACGCTTACGAGTTCCCAGAGTGGTCGGGTTACGAGAGCGAGTAGTAACCCCCCTGCGCTATCTGAGGCCTAGAAGACACCACCGCATGGAAATCACTGCCATTTATTGTCCTGCTCGGGCGTGTTGCGCCCAGAAGGTGTCCTTCATCGTTTGCAAACTTATGTGACGGAAACCCCATGTGTAACAAGGAATTATCGGCTGTCACCCGCGTCTGAAATGCGCTGCCGGCTTAATCAAGCGAGGATATATATAAATTTCTGTCTACTGTGTGCGGTAGGGTCAAGTGGGTGGGATGAATTGATCTTATTTTTCTGAAAAAGTTTCGTTTATAGCTTACGGCCTTTCGTGCAATTAGCGTAGTACCGTATTTAATTTCCCTATTTGTGGTAATTCCCCTCTGTGTCTTGTCTTGCCCTGCGCTGTATGTTTTTCTTCCTTTGAATTGTAGAGGGAGAGTTTTTCCAGAGAGAGCAAAAGCGGGGCGTGCTTACCCAAGTGTTATTTTGTATTGTAATTTGCAACTATAGACCGGATTAATGAGAGCAGACTGGTTACCATCAATCATATCGCTTAGCTCATAGTCCTCGTGATTGATTCTTAATAAAATAAAGGTACGTGCTGTAGAGTGTATTGGGATTCTTATTCTTTCCTCGTCTCCAGATGTGTGGTATATACACAAACTTGACTTTTCAGAAAGAAATCATCGTCCTCAATACCCTCCACCATTTGCTCTTATCTTTGCTCCATCCACTCATCTCCTCAGAAGTTTCCTAAGACTTCTATTCCCTGATTTTATCCCTTGTGTTTCATCATCTTACACCATTTCTCCCATCTTCTGCGATCCTTCACAGTCCGGATACATCGGTCTGTTTCCTAGCCCTCACAGTGTGACACTAATAGGTTCCAACTCCTGGGAAACCTTAATCTCTAACCGCTAGTCTTTCTAGTGCCAATCCCTAAAATATCCTAAATGTTCTACCTTTAGGTAAACTCACAATTAAACACACCATCACTCTTCTGATAGAATATTACATTACCCAATTGTTAAACCACTATCAAACCCAATTCTTCTCAGCTATGTTCCATCAGCATTCCGACTATCTCCTGGGCATGGAATCTTTGTGAATTTTGAATAATTCTCATGCATTTCCATTTGCTGCAGGCTGTAGTTCATGTTGGTAGTGTTTAAAATGTGAATGCTAAAGGCACAATGTAATCTATGTGGATGATACTACACAAGTGTGAGGGGGGTTGTGTGGCACACTAAGCGAGAAAGTAGTAAAGCAGATTAGTAGGAGTTCTGGTTCTTATTCTTCTAAGTGAGGTGGGCGGTTGCAATATGTAACATGTATACATGTTCCGGTAACTGTATACAGGAGCGGAGTGCAGGATTTCCTATGTTTAGTTTGATTACTTTGCTTACTTTGATTAGTTTGATTGTTTTACAGCCCCGGAGCTATATTA
>Ga0307509_10001405_pt1 | contig 40728 bp, 40 predicted proteins | sample 10_EM_MG_FD_202245 | JGI IMG/M metagenome (GOLD analysis project Ga0307509, IMG submission 202245) | Populus trichocarpa ectomycorrhiza microbial communities from riparian zone in the Pacific Northwest, United States - 10_EM | ecosystem: Host-associated > Plants > Roots > Unclassified | place...
TTCAGACGAGAGCAGTAGAAGAGGGGAAGGAGGAGGGGGGTGTCCGGACGGAGGGCGGTCGCAACAAGCGCGCTGGGTGCATGGGAGGGGGGATAAGGGCGTTGGGAGGCACCAGGCGCATGGGATGAGAAAAAACATCCGGTGGACGGTCAGGGCGCACGGGAGGCATAGGGCGGACGCAATCCGTCCGGACGCGGGTTGCGTCCGCCGGACGTAAATCGTTTTTTTGCTGATGAACATCAACCAATCATAATATAACGATGACACGCAAGTGCGAGTCATGTGAGAACTATGTGTCAACTAACTGCATAGCGTGAAAGATAAACATACCTTATGACTAATAACTATTAGTCATGTGAAATCTGCCTTGCTTAGTCACGCTTTGTGACACCCACAACCTTTGACGTAATCAGGGGTTCTAAAGCTATAGACTATCCGTACAACAACTTGAGTTTTATAATTTTGCCCCCTGTCCCCCAAATGCCTCAGGAGGTATAGGGAGGAAATATGAACTTTTGCTAATGTATGCATTCCTTCTTCATTTACATCAGGCGCCTATTGACTATTTTCCTTCTACCTTGTCTATTCAAACTTGGCCACAGACATATTTGGAGAATTGGAAGTCCGTCAGTATTGAGAATCTGGAAGATAGCCTAATCAGTCCACCAACTTTCTGTTGACTTCCTGGCCAGCCTATCAAGAAGCTTGCTCAACGTTGTAAGTGTAGTCTTACAGCCCTACACTATGCTTGTCGTATGCATGAAGAGATAGTAGTTAAAAACCGTCGACAATGTCATAGAACATGTGGTAATCTGGAGGGGCATAATTCAAGAACCTTTACTTTCAGACAAGATCTTTAATTTTCTTTCTCCTTTCCTTATTTTTTCAATTTTCTGTTCGGCTTTCTTCCCTTCTATTTCCATTTGGAGTTTATTGATTTAATTATTAATTAGTGCTGGGCATAAATATCTTTTATTTAATTTAGTTTCTATTTTTAATGGTTTTTCAGCTGCTTTGACTGTTGTCTTTAATAATTGTGGTATCTGGGATAAAAGTCCAGTACTAGGACAAAACCTTTCGTCCAATACCCTTTTTACACCAAAAGTGCCCATCTTCACAACCCTCTCTCACTGCATAATATCTCTAAAAATCAGCAAACATTTCTCTTTACCTTAGCAAATCTGTAGATAACATCAAGAAATTTACAGAATCCTTAAATATTACCAACTGATGGAGAAAAGGTTGTTTGAGTGTCTGGTATCGTTGCCATGTAATTTTTTTGTCTGGAGCCTCATACAAAAATCTAAGTCACTCTCACACAAGTTGACGCAATCATGAACAATGACCCCAGCTTTGATTCCTTACACTTCTACTTGTAGAGGTTTCAATAGATAGTGATTCTCTAGCTGATGGAAAGATTTCAATTGTTTTTATATAAGCAGTCTTGAGAATTGTTTGTTTAAAAATGTCTATTTTTGGTGTAAAAAGGGCATCGGACGAAAAGTTTTGTCCCCCTACTGTACTATGTTTCACTCAGATTTCATGGTATATGAAAGGTTTTCCCTATTTTAGACGTTTTCTCACAAAATTGCACTATACGGTACTAGTGATCTAAAACCAACTTTGTTTGCTCAGGGAACAACGCATGTCTATACAAAATTTGTATCCCTTGCCTAGTACCCACTTGATCAGAAATTCAGAAATAGACAAGACTGAAAAACAGCGGTTTTTGTAGATCTATGGAGAATTTTCCTCATTCACCCTTAACCTCGATTGCTGATCTCTGCAGACAAAGGGGTCGATTTCTGATGCTTGGCACTACAGCACCCTAAACAATGCTTCTCTTGGCGAAAACTTGTATGGCTCGAGATAATACCGTATAGGAATAATTAAGCTAGCAATTTCCTATAAGGGATGGTCGGTATCTGTGGCTAGAGGTTGGTGAATGGTTTGTTGGATTTAGAATTGCATGTGGCTCTCATCGCTCAAGATCTTGCCCTCCGTAAAGTACCACCATCCCTAAATATTTCTAGGGTTAATTCCTAATTGTGGGGTTCTCAAAGACTCGGCCTTGGCCTCTTTGACAAAAAGTGAGTTAAGATGCTCTTGGTTCACAAGGAGGTCACTTCTCGGAAGTCATTTAGTCCTCAGAGGCAGCCCTCACACCCACCGCTTTCACCTAAAATCACCAACCAGAGTGCGATCTCCACGAACGCATAAGAGAATACTCCACGATACTCCCATTTTGTAGGAGTGCTCCCCTCCTCTCCCCAAAACCGCAGCTACCTGTGCCGCCCAATCCTTCTATAGTCGTTAATAGAGGGAAAAAAAGACCCTTAGGCTATGCTGGCCTACAGAAATCCCCCACCACCACTCCCGCTTTAATCTAAACCTACTAATCAATGATAATCTTACGTCTATCCTTTTGCCAAATGCTTAATAGGGCATACCGCACGGTGCATACAAGCAGATTACCGCATCCCGATCGCCACACGAACAAAAGTTCCCATCTTGGCCCACAACGGGAGTTTCATATAACCCAACTCGTGCCCCCCCCATTTGAGTTCTCCTGAGTATCAGAGCGCCTTTGTTTCTCCCAATACAAGATATTCATTTATTTCGTTGCCAGTGAGAGAATGTTGAATTCCAGAATGAAGTTTCCAAAATGGACTCCCCTAACACCAAGTGACAACAACTATGGCAGAGTAGGGGGACGGGTAGGAGCAAGCAAATCCTCCCCGACAGAATTATTAACTGTAGATCCCAAATCCACCCGAGAAACGTCAAACTCCTCTTCATCAGTATGGAAGCCAGTTTTGTACACGGGCTGGCACACTGGCGTCTTAGCCTGTGTCGCTTCCGCCGTAGTTGTTCTCTTCATAGGCGTCAGTCTAACAATCTACGCTCCCACAAATCCGGGGCACAAGATGGAAAAAGGGATCTGAACCTTGTATGAGGGCAGTTGTAGCACTAACAGGACGATAGGGCTTTGGTTACACCTAGGGGTAAAGACCCTTTCCAGGCGGCTAGTGTCTGGAGGCAATTATACGCAGCAATGTCTCGCAGCGCCGACTCGCAGCGGGATTGATGTTGAGCATGCGAGGAGACAATGGATGGGCATTGGAGTTCCGAGTGTCAGGAATTTGTTCACGATTCAGCTAGAGAGGAGATTTCTCTGGATTGCTATCGGGTTTACGAATATTCCATTGCATTTGCCATGTTTATAACATCATTTTCGCCCCAGTCCTGGCTAGTAAGAAGATTGCAGGTACAATTCTGCAGTGTATACTTCCTTAGCCGAAAATGATTTCTTCATAACCGCCGTGACCAACAACCACTTTGAACAAGGAACCCAGTCGAATACTACCCTGGACGCAATCGATGACTTTCGGCTGGTGTTATTCAACACCACAACTAGGAAGAAATAAGGAGACATTGGATATTAGACTAATCCCCCTAATATCCCACTCTTCAGCCGTGGGCTCGGTGGATTAGATCCCAGCACCCAGGGATATGAAACCTGACACTTTCGAACTGCCCAGCGCGCTACAATAACGACTTTGTGTCCCACCGTAGAAACCTATTCCTGATCGCCAAACATATACTAAGCACAATAAAATTATAGTTGGCACGATGCGTATAAACGAATATGACCTCACCAAGTGGTTGGATATGCGTTGAACCCCCTTACAGACGGAATTCTCCCAGCTGTAACATCAGCGAGCCAGCAGCAAACCTGACGGAAGGGCTTCCATGGCGGGAGAAGTTTCTAACAGCGGGAGAGGTTGAGATAGCCGGGTTCACGAGCAAGCCCACAAGGGAGAAGTGAGAGGTACTGTTCTCACTAGGGATTATAATCGTCGTTATCTTCTGCATTTTTGTTAAAGACTGCTGTATGGTCATGGTAGTCCTTATGTCCCCAGAGCCAGCTCTGCTTACCTTTGGTGATGCTGTAGACTCCTTTTTGAGAACAACGGATCCAACGACAATTGAGATGTGGTTTCCTGATCGGCGATACGTTGAGAGCCACTGGAGGCGTCCGTGGCGGGCCGGACAGAGGCAGTGGAGGCAAAAGGGGGTGCCGAGGTGGTGGGCAGCGCTAGTAAGAAAGGGTGGATAATTGGTAATTTCTTCTGCTTGATAACTATATTTTTGGCCGGGATATTACTCCAGATGGGTATTATCAAAGATGGGATATACCTGAGCACCAGCCTTAAATCAATATGAGCCCTCTCAGTGCTCCCTGGGAGCACAATATCAACAAGGTGACAAAAAAGGTGGGCCCGAGGTTTGGGCAAAGTAAACAGTTTCTCCCTAGTCAAAATGCGCTTCTCAAACATAGCCCTGGCAATCCTCCTTGCTAGCTTTCCGTAACCCATCCTCTCATTCTCCTACGTAACATACAACTCCCTCTTCACCAGCATGCTCCTAGGCCACGAGCTGTCTCTCTTCAGTCGCTAACACCGCACCCTCCGCGTCATATCCCCGCGCCCAGGTCAGCGCTCCACATACTAGCTTCAAATACCCTATAAACCTTCGCCATTCCTCTTATGAAATTTAGCGCTCTCCTCCACTGACTGACCTCGCAATCTCTATTCCTCGCGAAAGTCGATATAGGGGACCCACTCGGGAGTGACACCTTCGCTCCGATAAGTACCGTGGGATACTCCTGCATTGCCATCATTTTCGTGCTCACGCTGGGCATTCTTGCCCTACTGGCGGCCGCCGGGGTGGGGTATAAACAAGTTTTTCCGGATACCACCACCATCGGCAGTTGAACAGCAGCGATTTCGGCCGGGTGCCCTGCTTCCGGGGGGTGGACCCGGAAGAGATCACTGGGAAGAAGGTGCGCTGGAGGACGTGGGCATTGTACTAAATCTTGGGGTGAGGCATCTGACGCTTTCGAGTGAGGAAGGGGTCAGGAAGCCGGCATTCAGAGAGGCCTGTGAGGGGGCTGGGGGAGAGGTGAAGTAATTGTATGATTATGGCTTCTTTCCCGAGGATAGGATGAAATAAAATGGGGGATGGAACATTGGAACTATACATATTTAGCCTAAAATATTTCATGCGTGGGGGTAACTATACTGTTGCCTTAGTCAATGAGGCGGACTAAGTTTGTGGGGGTTTGTGAAGTTATAGTGCAATTACATAATCATAATGATAAACTAGCTTGCGCAACGTCATGAGATGTCACTCGAGGTCCTTTAACCCGGTTCTAGGCTCTACAACGGATCTCTTGAATAAGAACATCACCCATGGTATCCTATGTCACTTAACTTACATGCCACTTTCGCTGTCCCTAGTAGATAAATTACTGGTTCTTGGATATCACTACTCAACCCCCCCAACCCCCCCCAAGGGCACCCTCCCGAAATTCCATTTTCCCCCGGAGTTCCCCGTAATAGCCATGCGAGCTCCAACTTAACTATTTACTCTCTCGCCGGGTGGCAGTGGGCAGAGGTTGAATTACTACTTGCCTTAGCCAAACCTAAAGTGCGAAATTAGCGAAATGAACTTGGAAGAGTGTCATGACATTGTTGTAAGGTGTAACGGTGAGAAAGGAAAATGTCACTTGAGAATTGAGCTCTAGGACTCAAGATGGTTTCAATTGTACTCCATTTCGTTGCTGAATCGCTGGCTTGACTAACCCAGCATCACTCTGCGGATATCTCGCTCGTAGGGGGTGTCGAAGAATAACTAATTAATGGCGCAATTGTCGAACGCTCAAATTAGCAGTGTTAAACCCTAGGGGAGGCATAATTAACAAGCGCAGTGTAATTACTGATAGCACTGAGAGTTGAACATAATATAGTGTAGACTTTAAGATAAAATCCCAAGCTCGCCCTATCTAGAAAATCTATATTCAAGGGAGCAAACTTCCTCTAAATATGCCCGTTTTTAGTCACGTGCTTCAGCCTTTACCCAGGCAATATCTATGAGTCACGCATTTTGGCATGGGTATGTTGCCGGTTAACCGAGCTCTTCACGTAGTCATGCGACCGTATTTCCGGCACTTATAAGGCCTTCTCTCCTTTCGTGGGGCGAGAGTTTCGTTTCTCCAGTCACTAGCAAGCGGAGAGAAATTTTCAAAAAGAAGTTACCCAAATGGCCGGCTTGTTACGAGGTAACAAGAACTATGAGAAAGTGGGAGGCGGAGGAAAATTCTCTTCGACAGAATTATTGACCCTAGATTCACAATTCGCTCAAAAACAATCGACCTCATTCTCGTCAGCATGGAAACCAGTTTGGTTTACTGGTTGGCACACTGGCGTCTTGGCCTGTGCCGCCTCCGCTGTCGTTGTTCTCTCTTTAAACATCTGTTTAACAATATATGCTGCCACGAATTTGCGGCACAAGACAGATGGAAGAATCTGGACGTTGTATTCGGGTAGTTGTGATAAGAGCAAGGCGATCGGGTTGTGGTTGCACTTGGGGATAAATGCACTTTCCACATTGCTATTGTCGGGAAGCAATTATACCCAGCAATGTCTCGCAGCACCGACTCGCAGCGAGATTGATGCTGCACATGCGAAAAGAGAATGGATGGATATTGGAGTTCCGAGTGTCCGGAATTTGTTCAGGATTAAGCTCGAGAGGACATTGCTGTGGATTGCTATTGGATTTAGCAGTGTTCCGTTGCATTTGTTGTATGTTTGTATTGTTATTCCCGCCGACCCCCGACTAACTAGAAGATTGCAGGTACAATTCAGCAGTTTATACTTCTCTAGCAGCGAATGAGTACTTTATAACCGCTGTGACCAACAATCATTTTGAACTAGGAACATATAGAAACATGACCAAGGCTTCGATTAGCATTTTCCAGAAAGCGTCACTCAACACCACAACTGGAAAGAAATACGGGGACATTGGATACCAGACGAATTCGCCTAATATTCAACTCTTCAGCCGTGCGCTCGAGGGATTAAATCCCAGCACTCAGGGATATGAAGACCTGACACCGTTAGAGTGCGCAGAAGCCTACAACACCGACTTCAGCTTCCAGTCCAGCCGTAGAAATGTATTCCTGATCACCAAACATAGCTCTAACACTACCTTCAATCACACAATCCTAGCCATGCATATTTCTGATCCCAGGAGGGGCTTACCAGATAGCTGGTTGTGCAGTTACGACATCGACCCAGAGTCTGAAGACTGGTGCAACTCTGACGAGAGAACTACAAACCTGACGAGAGGGCTTCCGTGGCGAGTGAAGCTCAAAACGGTGCGAGAGGTAGAGATAGCCGGGTGCAAAAGTGAGGCCACAGACGAGAAGTGCAAGGTCCAGTTCTCACTTGACATCATGATCGTCGTTATCTGCTGCAATCTTGTTAAAGCTTGCAGTATGATCATGGCCGTATTTAGGTCCCGCGAGCCTACTCTAGTTACCTTGGGTGATGCTGTAGACTCCTTCTTGAGAGTCCCAGATCCAACAACAATGGGGATGTGCTTTGCCGATCGACAGTTCATTGAGAAGGAGTGGAGGCGTGGGAGGGGAAATGAACCTAGGCAGTGGAAACAAAAGGGGGCGCAGAGGTGGTGGACTAGCCCGAGCAAGACGAGGTGGATAATTTGTAATTTTTTCTGCTCTATAACTATCATTGTCGCGGGGGTGTTACTTGGATTGGGTATTGGCCAGGACGGGCAGTACTCAGACACCGACATTAAATCAATGCAAGCCCGCCCCCCAATTACAATCTCCCTTCGAGTATCATATTAACATGGTGACACAACAGGTGGGACGCCGGCTTAGGCACCGTAGATGGCGTCTCCCAGGTCCGAGTCTCCTTCAAAAACATAACCTTGGCAATCCTCCTCGCTAACCTTCCACAAACCATCCTCTCATTCCTCTACCTAACATACAACTCCCTCTTCACCAGCATGCTCTCTGGCCACGAGTGGTCCTACTTCAGCCACCGCCACCGCACCCTCCGCGTCACATCCCCGCGCCCAGGCCAGCGCTCCACATACTGGCTTCAAATACCCTACACTTACGCCATTCCCCTAATGACCCTTAGTGGTCTCCTCCACTGGCTGACCTCGCAATCCATATTCCTTGCGAGAGTTGAGATATGGGACTCATTCGGCAGGGAGACTCCATCCATAAGTACGGTGGGGTACTCGTCCATTGCCATCATTTTAGTGCTTGCGCTGGGCATTCTTGCCTTGCTCACTGCCGCCGGGATGGGGTATAAAAGATTTGCCGCAGAGATCACTACCGTCGGCAGTTGCTCTGCAGCGATTTCGGCCGCATGCCATGCTTCTGGGGAGGACTCGGAGGAGGTTTTAGGGAAGAAGGTCCGGTGGGGGGATGTGGGGACTGTATCAAATCTGGGGGTGAGGCATTTGACGTTTTCGAGTGAGGAGGGGGTTAAGAAGCCGATGTTTGGAGAGGCTTATGCTGGGGTCGCGAGAGAGGAAGAATGATTACTTGTGATATGGTTTCGGGAGGCTTCCTCCCTCCCATGGGATGGAAAAAAAAGTGGAGTTTCGAAAATTGGAACTATATCTATTCAGACTGGGATATTTGATGCGTGAGACTGAGTGTATTGTATATTGTTTTAGTAAAAGAAGTATCTGCTAAGAAGTAAGTGTGCGAGAGTTTGTTGAGTTTTGGCGAAATTACACAAGGACAGTGTTCTCAACGGGCCAGGCCGTTGGTAGGCTGGCCTATAGGCCGTAGGCCGGGCCAAGGCAGGCCGCTGTAGAAGCAGCCTAGGCCGATATAGGCCGAATTCCGCCTGCCTGTGAAAGCCTATCAGGCCTGATAGGCGCCTATAGGCTAGGGAATTAGGATTGAAAACAGATCGCTTTAAGGGTATCTTGATTCCCCCACCGGTTTCAAGTTTATCTTTTATTATTTTCGTCTGTACCTTCGACTATTACGGAATCACACAACGAGTGATAAGCAAATATCTCAAGAATGTCTTGGCAATCCAGCTCCAGAGTCATCACCAAAGTTAAATCTCGCTACTCCTCCCTCCGATTCTGCTTCTTTACCAATAATTAAATTAAATTACTAAGCTAATTGAGGGAAATATTTCTTGCATTTTGGGTGTTATTATATGATTAGAAAAAACCCATAGTTCATCGCCGTGGTATCAACCGTATACTCACAATATTCTGTTGTCACATTGCCGGAAGAGCACTGCACAGTTGATCAACCACAACAGCTGTTTTTTTCCTACAATGAATTTAATTAATTGGCCTTCTATCTCTAGTATTTTTTGCTAATGAAGCGAAATGGTTCTTGCATCTCCAAAGTTATCAGGTAAAGGAGAACATTTAGTTCGAATGTTTACTGTAGAAACTACATAGCTGCTCGCTAAGAGTGGACTAGCCTAGCCCGATCCGGGACCTGGCACTGAGCTTATATGGCTTATAGGCGGGGGCGGCCCGGCCAGGCCCTAGAGAATATCTATAGGCCGGACCCGGCTTTACTGCGGCCTGGCCTACGTGGCCCGTTGGGAACACTGCACAAGGATACCGTTTATTCCACCATGGCGAGATTCTAGCACTGCGAGTACCGGCACAGAAAAAAAATAAGCACCAAAGACAAATCTCGACCAATCAGATTACAAAGACAGGAGTAATTCTTGCAACACTGAAAGAGACTGTAATGAAGCACAATCATGAGAAGGCCGTCATAGAATATCACTCGACCTACTTTAACCAGGCTTTAGGCTCACGATGGTACTATCATTAGAATATCCACAGTATCTATTTCAATCAAAACGTGTTGAATTTCAGGTTATTTGTCTTCCATTGTCCTCAAACAACGGCTTTGTCTAAAGTGTTTCTTTCCTATGTCATTACGTTGTATTGGGTTGTATCTTGTGCGGTGGTGAGACATCATCGGTTGGGTCATGGTTATTGGGCGGCTATTTCGTATCAGCTAGGCTTCATTGCGCTCTCCAGGTTTGGAGGCGTACACTCAGTAGAAACCCATGATGCGTTCTGGGGCTGAAGACGGGAAACAGGATACTTCTCCTGAAGGATGAGGTCACTTATGTTCTCTATATATGTTCTGCCATTTGGCCCTTTCGTTTGGTTAAGAAGAAGAAGAATCACAGAGTAAGTTCAAGTCACGCAAAAGTCTTTACCATATCACTTCACATATTGGGGCATAATTTCAACAAAACGGTTTGTTGACTTTAATGTGCACTGGGAGCACCTACATCAGAGAAGGATATCTTGATCCCAATACAGTCTCGGCGCCTCTCGAGGGGATGGGCATCCATATCTACATAGATCGCTCGCATGCCCCTTCTTCCTATCCCACTGTCACTTACCTCACATTAACATCTACCGTGCCCCTTCTCCTGCCTTCTCCTTTCACTTCTCTTTAGCTCTCCTCTCCTCACTTACCTTCACCACTCCTTCTCTTCTCTTCGCTCCTAGCAACCCCTCCCTTCTCCGACTTTCAAATTGCTCTTGTTTATACTTTATGCAAGAGATAATAAATCCCAAATATATGGTCACTCTCCTGAATAAACCAGGGTCATGCGATTGACCATATCACTGAGCGCTGGTTATCCACAATAGTGTCATTCCTGAGGCCACTACCCAAAAGCCTGGGCGATTTGACAGGCTTGCACCAAAAATCATGTTCCCCAAGGTCTTTTTTTAAGCCAGACTTCTATGAAAACACCTTTCCAGGAACAATCCAAGTAGTTTTATACCAATGTAATAAGAAATTATCTCCCTGATTTACAGGATCTCTAATAATACTTCACCATCATGTTATCAAAGAGTGGAGAATTATTGTGAGTGGTTACTGAAGCAATTGACTTAGAAAAATGGTAGTAGTGATGACTTCTGAGCAGTGTTAGGATCTTAAATACTTGTGGGACCTTTAGTTCGTAACCTATCATACTTGAAATTAAATAAAATGATTATAAATCTGAAATTTGGGGAAAGGGTGATCTGGCTTTCAATGAGACACAAAAGGTTAAAAGGTAATGTTTTTGGTGTGAAACAAAGCAATCACCAAGCCTTTTGGGTAGTGCCTTTAGCTGACCAGCTTCATTTCCCTAGTGGATAAATTACTTGATGTTAGATATCACGACTCAACCCCTTTGGCACTCTTCCTACCAAAATTCCCCTGTCCCACAGAGGTTCTCATAATGACTGTGTGAACTCCAACTCAACTCTTTATTTTCACTGACTGGCAGTAGGCACAAATTGAATTATTACAAGGTTTTGTTAAAAACTTGGAAAGGTTACATATTTCAGACAGGGCTGAAACATGGACGGCTGATGGCAGAGGAGGTTTTTGTTTGAAGGAGATTTGAGGACCAAGGAGTATGATATCAGAAGAGTGACAGTGTGTATGGTCCAGTAGTTAGAGGAAACAAGAATGGTTGAGGTGTTTTAGGAACTGATACTGGGGAATGCCGGAGGTTGAGAATTAACGCTTGCTAAGGGCGGAAACTGATTGGTATCACACTATGATAATTGAGAACATTAGAAGGTGTCAGAACTATAAGAGGTTGGCGGAGACAATGAAAATTGTGGAAGAAGAAATTAGACTTGGGGATTGAGGGAAAGTATTTGGAAGGAAGTTTGAAGGAATTGTTTAGGAAAGGAAGGTCATGGAAAGGCAGACGAGTGTATGGCTGATAACAATAAAGAAAGGTTTTTCTGTAAAGTCAAGTTTGTGTATATATAGAACACCTCTGGCAGCACACAAAGAATAAAGACCCCTAGTTACTCTCTACCATAATATATCATATTTTTCAGAGGCTTAACCTAAGGTAGAGTGGGGGATTAGTAAAATGAACTTGCAGGAGGAGTATTATGACATGATTGCAAAGTAGAATGGTGGGAAATGAAAGGTTACTTGGGAATTGAGCTCCGGGACTCATGGTATTGTGCGTGGACAAAATTAGCCAATCGACGAACCTCATAATTTTCGCCGTGATGCTGTCAGCCTCCTGGATACAACCACCCCAACCCAACCAAAAAAAAATAATTAAAAATAATTTAAATACATGGCAGTGATTGGTACTTAGTATACCATCAATCAGCCTTAATAAAAAAGGGAAGGCATTATGAGATGCCTGTTGAGTGGTAATGATTTTTGTGGGAGCCATGGAGGGATGGGTTGCCATTCTCACCAGGCTGTTTGGTTAATTTTGTCCGCACACAATAGTTTCAGTTGCACTCTCTTCTGCTCTTTGACCGATTGAACATCTGTCCGAGGAAACATAGCTTCCGTGTTAGGGCAAGGTGACACCCCAACACTGTGCCAAGCACTGAAACCAGTGAAGGAGGGAGAATTCGCGATATGTTAACCCATCCAGAAAATATATACTGGAGTACGTGCCCGCAACCATTTCGTGATTATTTGAACCACACATGAGATGGAAGAAACCAAAGCGCACCGCTTAAGGGAGCAAAACATTGGCCATTCCACCCGCATGTAGCCAGTTCCCTAAATAGAAAAGTTATATGGAGAATGAAGTGTGTTCTAGATTCCCAATCCATACTCCACCCGAGAGTCGAGATATCAGACCAGCTCGGAGTAGAGACCTCGCCAAAGATAGGAACTATCGCGTGCTTCCACACTCCCATCACTTTTTTCATTCCTATCCTAGGCACTCTCGCCCTACTAACCCCCGCTGGGATAGGCACTAACAATTCGCTACGGATGTCACTACCTCAGTAGTGCTGAGCCGTGATTTCGGCCACTTGCCATATTTCGGACGCCAAGATAGGGAATGTGTGCCTAGCGAGTGTGGGGATTGTACCAAGCCCGTGGATGAGGCACTTGATGTTTTCAAATGAGGAGGTGGTTAGAAAGCCGGTCTTCAGAGAGGTTTATTCAGTGGGGAAGAGAGGGAGGTGAGTGATTGTTTATGATTATGGTTTAGGAAAGTTTCTTCCCGAGGATAATATGAAAAAAGGAACCCAGTTAGGAGTAATAGAACGAGGTATTTAGGCTGGGATTATTGACGCATGGGAAAGATTGTATTGTGTACTGTTTCAGCAAACCTGGTGGTTCTGCTGTGATTTGTAGATTTATGGTGCAATTACACATGATAGACAGCTGTGCAAACCATCATAAAATATCACTAGCCCGCTGTCCCCCTGGCCCGACCTCTGCCACCGTAAATGCACGAGAATACCCCTACATTATCGCTCTTTGCTTACTGTCTTCACTGCCCGCCACCGATAAATTACTGGCCCCCATATACAACCACTCAGCTCTGGAATTTATCCCCTCCAAGGACGCCCCACTGAAATTCCACTATTTCCTAGAGGCCCTTGTGATTCCTGTATAAGCTCCCACTTAACCACCTATTCTCATAGGCTAGAAGTCGCCCAGGGCAAAAGTATAATAGCACCTAACCTAACCCAAATCGAAATATTGGTGGAATGGAGTTGTAGGGATAATATGACATTATTGTAAAGTGGGGAGAGGGGAAGAAGGCTTTATTTTGGATTGAACTCCAGGGATCAAAGTGGTTTCTGTGAGCTCACAGCATAATACTTTCATAGGATCCTTCTTTACTAAACGGGGGGGGAGAGTCAACCTATTTGGAAAACGGGCAATGCTAGTCGCCGAGCGTAGATGCATTAACTCTGGATATTTGACTAGAATACAAGATATAAACAACAGGAAAGCACGACCGAAGTAGATACTCCAGCCTACAAATACGTCTCGGGCTGTCCCTGACTATATTGATAGAGCCCAGCTAAGTATGGGCAATGGGGGGATTGAGGTTGGGATCGGTCGGTTGTGGAAACATGATCTTTGCTCCCAGAGAGATTAATTGTACAGGCGATGGTCATGGGTGGTCACTCATGAGATATACTAATTTAAAAATGTGGGTCTTGGGACTGGCTTTAGTAGAGCTGCAGTAGGGTGGTAAATTTGGATAGAAAGCGGAAGGATGTTGGACTTTTTTGTGATATCATACCATATTATCTAGTTCTATGCAGTTTATTCCTGAGAACCCATTTCTCCAGGGCGAGTTTGTGGAGAGACATCTTTCTATCCTTGTGACCGGAGACGCCGTCAAGAGATTAACCTAATGGATAAATTTCAAGTTTCTCCATCAGATAAACACAGAGATATCACAAGCTGTCGCGCGTATAGGCTCGGGAGGCTGAAAGAAACCCCCCAGTGTTATGTGTAATGTAAGGCATCTGCAGTTTTTCCCCTTGACCAGTGTTCGCAACGGTCCGGGGGCCCCGTAGGGCCCCGCGGGGGGACTGCCAAGAGCCCTAGAGCGGACGGGAAGGCAGAATGCGGTCCACCCCCGTCCTAGAAACCTCAGGACGGCCGTCATTGTGGAGGAAGGCGGGCCCTGCAAGGTAAGACATTTTAGCGTGGGAGGTTGCAGGGGACGGCGGGGGACGGTGGGGGACGACCAGGGACTACGGGTGACTGCGGGTGACCACGGGGGATTATGAATCCTATCAATATCATTTCATGACACCCTTCCCGAGCAAATCCAGAAATTCATCTAATAAGATTAAAAGAAAGCTGAGGCTATTTGGTAGAGATAAATAGGTGTAGAATATATCCCATAATATACCGCTAGGGCAGGGCATCGGGCATATCGCTTAATCAAGAAACCTACTTACTTACTATCCTCTTATTGCCACGTTTCTTACTTCTCTTACATATATGAGAGAAGGCGTAAGATGAGAAAGTGTTGTGGCTATTTTCTTGAAAATGGTTCGGAGTATACAACTTCCGATGGAAAAACCTGGTAGCGTTGTGCTTGTTGTATGTTCCGCTGCTTCTTTTTATCTATCATATACTAGCACTCGGATTACTACTGTAAGAATATTCCCGACCTCCCGGCACTGAGGAAAGCTGGGATGACATAAGCAATCTTGCCCCAGAGGCGAGATTGCTTACTAATTCGGACGGTTTCCTTGGCATGAAACATGTTTCAGGGGGCACGGCCGGGGACGGCGGGGGAAACGGTCTTTGGCCGTGGGGCGCAGGGCAACTTTTGAAAAAGACCGGACGGGACCGCTGAACGCCGTCCACCGCCGTCCAGCTCCAGGACGGACGGACTGCCCCGTTGAGAACACTGCCCTTGACAATGGTTGGTGAAATATTAAGAAAATAGGTATGGAACATAGGCTGGAAAAAGAAGAAAAGGATCAGGGATTGCCCAAGAAGAGAGTAGGTCGATAGGTCGAAACAGCCTATCATCCCCAGCAAGAATAACCGCATCACAGCTTCCGCGAGTAGCAACTCCTAACCCCGGAAGTAAAAGAGAAGCTGATACAAACTCTACCTACTCCTTATCCCCCAACCCCAACACGTTCCTAACGAACACACTGCATGACAGCTCCCTCTTTCTCATAATGTCCTCAAAAACCCCGTCACCTTGAGATACCCGATAAACTCCGCAACGCCAAGAGCAAAGCCAAGAGCAGCACACCTATTTCCACCACCGACATACTCATCTACGCCCAAAAATCCAGTAACCACTTAACAACCCTTGCCCTCCGAATATTCGCAGCGTAATGCAGCGCCGTAAAGCCAGCATTATCCTGCGCGTCCGGCTAGGGCATGTCACTAAGAACAAGCTTAACAGCTTCCTTCTGGTGTAGCTACTCCTCTTTGGGGACCGAGACTGCCGTGGTATCCACGCCGGGCGTTTTGACGCATTGCTCCGTGACAAGTTGAGTCAGTACTGTACTATAACAGCGTCTTCCAAAGCGCAGTGCAGCGGTGCCATCCATACTGAGTTCTTCCTCCGCGTGCCCGCACTTTTCGCTAGTAAGCGAGCGCTCAACCCGTATGAGCCGCAGAGCGTGGGTCAATGTAGCAGCGCGCCACCGGCGCTATTTTCCATGTTCGGGTTTGAGCCGGCATCCAGCAATATTTCAAGCATCTCCTCTCTTCACTGCGACGGCGAAGTGCAATGGCGTACTGCCCATGGTTCGGTAATCTCGTTGAGGTCAGAGCCATAATTTATTAGGAGTTTCGCGAGGGGGAGGTGCCCGCGGGAGCAGACTCATAGTAGGGTTGTTAGGCTCTCTTTTGGATTGAGGGCTAGGTGTTCGAGTAAGTGCTATATAGAAGAGGTGGTCGTTCGAGGGTTGGGGAGAAGGAAGCGGGGGTCATTGGATATGAAGTCCTGGGCAATTTGGAGGAGCTCATTTGGGAGACCCAGGAGCGACGTTTTTCTCGGTCAGTTGGTTATTTGGGTAACCACTTAGAGAGGGGAGGGGGGGGAGGTTGGAATAGAGTTGAGGGGGATACTTAGTGCGGCAAGAGGATTGGGGTGTGCCGTTGATATTCTGGTCAACTTGGGCGGAAGTAGCAAGTTGCAACCAATGAGGGGGTTAGATCAAAAATCACCGAAGGACTCGGAACGCGCTTTTTCGAACCGGGGGGTTAAAAGATAGAATTCTTCTAACAAATCGGTAAACAATCATATTCGAACGCAGTTGGAAGCAAAGAAACAAATGAAATGATAGGAAAAGGAAGCAAAATGTAGCGGAAAAAGCAAATAAACTAGCACCGACACTCCACTTCCCCTGCTTCTAGGTAATAAATACTCACACAGCTAGGTTAGGGGTGGAAATTCCATTTTTCAGAGTTCCTGCTATAATATTTTTGCTTTCTGAGACATTAAAGAACCCCCCTTCAATCCTATTTTCAGAAGCCCCGATTCAACCCCCCCCCCTTTTAACCCCCGGGTTCGATTATCGAAGGCCTTCCTCGCAGCACTGAGGGATGGGGACAACCCTGGTCATTTTACAGTATATAATATGGTATGATAGCATGATTGAGATGAGTAATTGTTAAAGGGTGATTGGAGACTTCGGCCGATTAGGGTTCTGTTCTGAGGAGCAGCAGATGAAAAAGCATTTGATTTTAGTTAGAATTTCTTATGTAACCCGCATCTAAGGATCTCATGAATCGCGTACTTTACAAGTACCAGTACAGTACAGCAAGCGCTCCTCCTTGCGTTGTATGAATAGATAAAAAGGCGATTCCATTTCAGTCATGGAGGTAGATTTCACCCCCTTCTGCTCGAGTATTGTTGGATTTTTACCTTAACCAATCCAATGGCGCCCCGATGATAGCTTGGGGGAGATGCATTTTTTTCGAGCTCTCTGCGCATGAGCATTGATTGGAATAGGAATGTCTCGCCAAGACACCAGACACTACACGTGGTAGCCTGAGATTTATAAAAACGACTGCTATTGCATATGGGCAATTTTTCTCGGGGTCTCAAGATTTTGCTCATATGCAATAACATCCATTTTTACAAAAGTCAATTACGAGTATTTGGGTATGATACACGAATGTTGGACCGAGGCGAGGAGCCCCGCGCGAAAGGCCATGATCTAGTAAGGGGTTGCCAGGGGACAGGCTGCCGGGAGCGAGAGTGGGTGCTCGCCGGTGATAGAACCTTACTCGAGGGAGAAAACATGTTGATGCCAGGATGGGGTTGTACTGAGAGGCCGATCCAGGCCCGCTTGAACAAACGGATAGGTAGATCAGCAGTAGGTAATCAGAACACAATCAATTGATTAATAATCTACCGACAAACTTAACAATAACTTAAAACAGGCTCCACAGAGTATCCCGGGCTACATCCGAATTCTATTATTGTATCTCTCCTCTGTAAAATGGAGTCTATGAGTGCTCACCTATAGAAACGACCGCAGAATAGAAATCAATAGTAGTTTAACTAAGTAGAAGGACCCTCAAGATCGATAATGACTGGATGATTTGTGCACAAAAAAAGCGGGGGAAAGAAAAGAAAGCAAGCAATCAAATTTTCTTTACAAAGGAAGTTCGTGTCCCCTAACCTTCACACACAGAAGGATGCCAATGCAGATCGGCCGATGTAGTTCCATCAACTGCTTGATGATGTTTTCTAGGTGTTGGTGTTCCTCTCTGCCGCCCGTATGCTGATGAGGCAGGTGGAGGAACACAGTCCTGTGCGAACCCCTGACCCACAAACATTCTCCACAACCGTCACCGCACCACATAGTACAAAGGTTTGAATATCAATAATAAAAACACCTAGACCTAATTTTTCCCCAACACTACTCGAACACCGTACCGAGCACTAAAGCCTACGGAGGATGGGCAACTCGCGGTGAGTATTAACCGTGACAGAATACGCCATCTCGAGCGACTAAATGCGAAATGAGAAAATGAAAGGGAGTGGAATGGCTTTTATCCGTTAATTCCGTCCTCAGGTGTATCAAGCCCGATATCTTCATAGGCTAGGAGGATTAACTTAGTGCAGTATTATCTCGAGTGATAGGGTCGTTCGCCAAGGCAAGGCAAGGCGTTACTTAAAGCTCTATATGATGCTAGTATTTGAAACCGACCTGGCAAGCAATTCTCTCAATGGTCTGCAGTCAAAACCGACAACAAACACACCTCAAGGAAAATGTGATAATTGAGGAAAACCCCCATGGAACCGCCAAAGAATTGTTCTTCCTCAATCCTATCGCAATCAAGCGAGCATCATGCAAGAGGCCTGATTTGTATGCACACTTACATATTATAGAGTATCATGCGCTAAGCAAACAAGGCTGGTTTTAGTTGTTCAGTGGAACTAGACTGGGTAGATGGTGAGCACTCAATTACAGTGGCTGGCAGGCCCTGTGCAGTCAAAAAAATTCCCATGCACTAAATGGGATTGTGCTGGGCCTAAGACCGACTTTGCTCGTTCAGGGTATAGTACGAGTAACGGGGAGGAAGCCCCGCATTCTGTGTTGGCCTGCCCAAATCTCCCATCACAACAGTCTCAACCCAAAACCTACCTATCAAGGATAATCCTCTCGCATAATAGAGGAGAGAGAAACGCTCAGGGGTGTTAACAGTTGGAGATGTCGATGAGTGAGTTCTCTATTGGAGGTTCGTAGCTACTTGATAAGAGAAAACTTGCGCATTTATAGCCTTACACCCGCTCAAGCACTAATGTGCCCACACAGGTCCACGCTTCTGTTTCCCCCCATGTGAGTTTCCTGATAAATGCGCTCCTAATGCTACAACGTTCTACCACTGGAATTACCACACCATCATTTCCTTTACCAAAAGCCTAACAAGGAGTATCGTACAGTGTATAAAAGGCCACAGTCTCCCCACCCCGACCCCGCCGGAGGTGCCCATCTCGACCCACAACGGGAATTTCATATAACCCCAACCAGAGCCTCCCCCCTCCTCAAGCTCCCCTAAGCTTCAGAACGGCCCCATTTCCCTTCGCAGGACGAGATATTAATTTAATAAGTGGCTGGTGAGCAAATGTGGGATTTTAGAAAGAAGCTACCAAAATGGACTGCTGTGCAGGGAGGTGACAACAGCTACGACGAAAGAGAAAGGAGAGGAGGAAGTAACTCCTCCTGGATAAAATTATTAACTCTAGATTCAGAATCCACCCGAGGATGGTCGAACTCCTTGGCGTCAGCATGGAAGCCAGTTTGGTACACCGGTTGGCACACTGGGGTCTTGGCCTGTGCGGCTTCCGCCCTGGTTGTTCTCTTCATCAACCTCAGTTTAACAATCTATGCTGCCACGGATCCTCGACACAAGATGGAAGGAAGAATCGGGACGCTGTATTCGGGTAGTTGTGATAAGAGCGGGGAGATCGGGTTGTGGTTACATCTGGGAATAAACGTCCTTTCTACACTGCTATTGTCCGGGAGTAATTATACCCAGCAATGTCTCGCGGCGCCAACTCGCAGCGAGATTGATGCTCTGCATTCGAGGAGACGATGGATGGATATTGGAGTTCCGAGTGTTAGGAATTTGTTCAGAATTAAGCCCGAGAGGGTATTGTTGTGGATTACCATTGGGTTTACCAGTATTCCGTTGCATTTAGTGTATATTTATGCTCCCATTCCCGCCTGACCCCCAGCTAATTGGAAGATTGCAGGTACAATTCCGCAGTATATACTTCGTTAGCGGCGAATCAATACCTTATAACCGCTGTGACTAACAACCACTTCGAACCAGGAGCCTACAGAAACACAACCATACCGCAGATCCGAGACTTTCAGCGCTTGTCACGGAATACAACAACTGGGAAGGAATACGGGGACATTGGATACCAGACTAATTCGCCTAAGATACAACTCTTTAGCCGCGCGCTCGAGGGATCAAATCCCAGCACACAGAGATACAAAGACCTGACACCGCTAGAGTGCGCGAAAACCTATAACACAGACTTTGTGTCCAACCGTGGAAATGTATTCCTGATCACCAAACATAGTTCCAACACTACCTACAACAACACAATCCTAGCCATGCATATTTCTGACCCCAGGACGCGCTTACCAAATCACTGGTTGTGCAGTCACGACCTCAACCCACTGTCTGAAGACTGGTGTGGCTCCGACAAGCCAACCACAAACCTGACGAGTGGGTTTTCGTGGCGAGTGAAGCTCGAAACAGTGGGAGAGGTAGAAATAGCTGGATGCAAAAGTGAGGTCACAGACGAGAAGTGCAAGGTGCAGTTCTCACTTGACATCATGATCGTCGTTATCTGCTGCAATCTTGTTAAAGCTTGCAGTATGATCATGGCCGTATTTAGGTCCCGAGAGCCCACTCTAGTTACCTTGGGTGATGCCGTTGACTCCTTCTTGAGAGTCCCAGATCCAACAACAATGGGGGTGTGCTTTGCCGATCGACAGTTCATTGAGAGGGAGTGGATGCATGGGTGGAGGGCCGGACCGAGGCAGTGGAAGCAAAATGGGGCGCAGAGGTGGTGGACTAGTGTTAGTAAGACGAGGTGGATAACTTGTAATTTCTTCTGTTCTATAACTATCACTATCGCAGGGATATTACTCGGATTGGGTCTAGGCCAAGACGGGAAATACGTGAAGATCGACATTAAAGAAATGCAAGCCCGCCTCCCATTCTGATCCCCCTTCGAGCATAATATTAACATGATGACACAACAGATGGAGCGCCGGCTTGGGCTCTGTAGATAGTGTCTCCCTGGTCCGAGTCTCCTTCAGAAAAATAACCCACACAATCCTAATAGCTAACCTTCCACAAACTGTCCTCTCATTCCTATACTTAACATACAACTCCCTCTTCACCAGCATGCTCCTGGGCCACGAATGGTCCCTCTTCAGTCACCACCACCGCGCCCTCCGCGTCACATCCCCACGCCCAGGACAGCGCTCCACATACTGGCTTCAAATACCCTACACTTACGCCATTCCCCTAATGACCCTCAGTGGCCTCCTCCACTGGCTGACCTCGCAATCCATATTCCTTGCGAGAGTTGAGATATGGGACTCATTCGGCAAGGAGACTCCATCACCTATTAGTACGGTTGGGTACTCGTGCATTGCTACCATTTTCGTGCTCACGCTGGGTATTCTTGCCTTGCTGACCGCCGCCGGGATGGGTATAAAAAATTTGCAGCAGAGATCACTACCGTCGGAAGTTGCTCCGCAGCGATTTCGGCTGCATGCCATGCTTCGGGGACGGACTCCGAGGAACTTACAGGGAAGAAGATTCGGTGGGGGGATGTGGGGACTGTATCAAATCTGGGGGTGAGGCATTTGACGTTTTCGAGTGAGGAGGGGGTTAGGAAGCCGATCTTTGGAGAGGCTTATGCTGGGTCAGTGAGAGAGGAGGAGTGATTGTTTATTATATGGTTTCGGGAAGCTTCTCCCCTACCATGGGATGAAAAAAAAAATATTGCACCTTAGCAAAAGTAACCGAATATTTCGCGCGGCAACCATCGATCATGCGACATCGCAACCTCCCCCTTAGATTCTGCTCCCTGAAGGGTTACTGCAAGATCTATTATATAATTTTCTAGGTATATAGAAGGAAATGATGGAGGAAATGGGAGAGTAGGATTTTTTTTTTGATTATTGACAATGCAAGAGCTCATCCCTTTATGAGATTGCTCAGGTCAAATGGTGTTACTCTGGAAGAAATTACCCCTTATTCACCAGATCTTAATCTGATTGAACAGATTTGGTCACTTATGAAAGCCATACTTCATAAGTACTATCCTAAGGCTTTTATCATGAAGGGGCCTAAAAATGAGATTAGGAAGGCTATTGAAGTGGCAGTCACTTTTTGTTGGGAACTTTAGATCTTTGATAGCTTGACAGAATTTATAGTTCACAGAATTGAGGCAATTATTGAGGCAGATGGGTGGTATACAAAGTATTAATTAGGATTATGTATTTATTTATTTTATTTTTAAATAATCTTTTGGTTCAGTTTTGATAGCCATTTGTGAGCAACTGGTGTTGAAAAGGAAGTGCGCCAAGTGCACTGTTGCATCGCGATATTCGGTTACATTTGCTAAGGTGCAATAGAGTTTAGAACATTAGAACTATATCCATTCAGACTGAGATATTTAATACACAGGGGCGATTATATTGTTTATTTCTTCAGTAAAAGGGGTAGACTGCTAGTAGGTGTGTGTGTGAGGGTTTGTGGAATTATAGTGAAATTACACAAAGATAATCATCCACAATCATGAAAACCCCCGTCATGAAATATCACTCGAGCCATTTTGACCAAGCCTTAGGATCTATGACGGAATATCATGAGAATGTTATCATACCCATAGTATCTATTACTTATCGAAACTACCTACTAACTTTATATGCACTTGAAGCCCCTACATCAGAGGAGGATACCTTCATCTCAGTCCAATCTTGGGGCCTATGGGGGGAATGGGCACCCTTATATACATAAATCAGAAAAACCAGGGTGTTCCTTCCTATCTCACCGTCACTTACCTCACATTAACATCACTAGGCGCCGGTGATTCATGATAGTATCGTACTGGGCTTACCACCTTCGCCGCCCCTGGTGGATGAATTCCTAGCTCCTCGATATCACTACTCAACCCTGTTAACCCCTTCTACAAGAGCACCTCACCAAAACTCAACTGTCAGGTGGGGTTCCCGTGCTAGTTGTCTAAGCTCCAACATGACCATTTCTTCCCATGCGTTGGTAGTGGGCGGAAATTGAATTATTACTGGGTTTAACCCAACACAAAGCTAAAGATTAGTGAAATGAACTTGAGGGGGAGTCTTATGTACTCGCCTCGCCGGAATTAGTCATAGGTCACGTGAACCGTCAAGAAGTACCGGTATGGTGCCGGCACCTTAGAATCAACCCCGAGTCTCACGCCAAACCTAGAACGCTAGTCCTAATGTGGTAGTGTACTACACCTAATTAGGAAGTTTCTTGGCTAATTATTCAGCAAAACTTTGTTTCCTCATACAAGTCTCACCATCCTCATTCCCATACAAACTTTGAAGGCCTTTGCAGCCCCAACCAGAAGGTTAAAAAGAAAATCCCTCTGTAAATATGTTCCAATAATTAATTAGGAAAGCTTTACAGAAGGAATTTTAAAAATTCTATCTGTAGGCGCTGTTGTTGCTGGTTGAAATATTGATCGAGGTTGGTTGTCATGAGGGTAGGTTCTAAGGTGCCGGCACCATACATTACCTGGAGGATGAGAACGGGTGCTTGAGGTTGGGAATCTCAGCTCCTCTGAAAAAAGAAATTGGAGTATCCATTGTGGAGATGAACAACAGATCCGAAGCACTTGAAACCGAGGTTCTTGAATGCAGCTCCGATGTTCATGATAGTTGCATCGCTCCTAACACCTAACCACGCTTAATGTTTAGTGACTTCACTATGGTTCACGTGACCTATGACTAATTCCGGCGAGGAGAGTAAAGTAGAGCAGCGAGGAACGAAATTTTTACTTAGGGATTGAGCTCCAGGACTCAAGGTGGTCTCGATTGCACTCTCTTCTATCACTAGATTCCCGGCTCGATTGATCCCAGCCGCATTCTGGTATCTTAGGGAAATGCCGTTTTATTCGAGCATTATTGGGCCCAATAGTTGACTTGAATGGGGACACTTCGCCAAGACATTTGAGGCTGAGTGAGCTTTGGATTGAAACAAGGCCCCAAAGGTTATGACCAGACAGGGGGGGGGGGGGGTTGCCAAGGAATTGGAAGTGGTGTTGAGTGATTCTTGGTGACAAAACATCCTCGGGGAAACACAACGTCGATGTTAGGATGGAGTAGCACTCGAACACCGTGCCTAGCGCTAGGGCCCGTGAGTGATGGACAGGACAATTCACAATATATGTTAACTCATCCAGAAAGAGTGTACTCAGGTAAGTGCTCGCAACGATTTCGTGATTCTTTGAACCTCAGATTAAATGAAAGAAACCAAGTGCAAACCGCTTAATGGAGCGAAACATTGGCCATTCCATCCATAAACGGCCAGTTCCCCAAAGAAAATAAAATGATACGGAGAGTGAAGGGTGTTCTACTCTGATGAAATACGCCGTCTTGTGCTACTAAATGGGAAATGAGAGTAAAAGGAAAAGGATGACTTTCATTCGTTAATTCCATCCTCAGGTGTATCAGACTCGATATCTAAGGCCAGGAGGATTAACTCAGCCCCTGTAGGAAACGGTGGTAGCGGAAGAATGACTTGGTGCATTTTCTAGATACGACCGAAGTTTATAATAGTATAGTAGTATGATAGTAGTAGTATTATAGAGAAGTACGATCGTACATGGCGGCAAAGCTCCGCTACAGGATCACCCAACCATGAACTCAACCCTAACACACATAAAGATAACCACCAGTACCTACTGCTAACCTAAAAGCTAACAGTCATGTGTTGTCCCAAGTCATACGGTTTTTCGCCAATGCAAGGCTTAACTTAAGCTTCTAGGTGCCAGGAATTTGGAACCGACGTGGAAAAACCAATTGCCCAATGGTCTTCCTCAAACTTATCGACATCTGCCTCTACAACGAAGTCAGAATTAGGCAAGGGATGCCCGATTTTGTACGATCACGCACTACAGAGTACCATACCATACCCTATGAAAACAGGCTTGATTTTAGTTGTGCAGTGGAGTGAAGCTGAGTGAGCGGCGAGCACTCTATCACAGGCCTGGCAGGTCCTGCACGGTAAAATAATCGTCATGCATAAGCGAGCGGTACTGTGCTGGGCACGTGATCGGCTTCGCTTACTCAGGGTACAGTACATGTTCATGCAAAATCGGTATCTCTTGCCTAATACTCGCTTAATTATAAAGGGAGAGGTTGATAGGATTGAAGAATGGCCGCTCTTGCGTAGCCCGATGGAGAGCTTTCCTCGTTCACTCTTAATTTTGATTGTCGATTTCAGTTAACTTAACTACAAAGTCAACCAGGATGTTTGGTATTGTGGGAGGTCTCTCGTGTAAGGTGGGGAGGGGGGTGTTGTTCTTCGCAAGAGGTACAAGAAAGCAAGAGGTATAAATACATGACGTAGAGCCCTCCATATCCCCAGTATACAGATAACCTCCTCCGGTGGTAATCTACCGCATGGCCATCTGCATGCCCGACAGTATCATACTGTCGCGCATGTTAATAGCTTTCATGGATTTACTGTGTTGCGGGAAGGGTTGTGAAGGCAGTCACAGGGCTACGGAGTGGGTAGCCGGCATAGTGTGTTTTCTGTTGTTTTAATGGGAGGAAGAACAACCGCGCAGGAAGGGACATCATTGGGATTTTTCTTTTCGTCTTAGAGAATTGTCCTGTACCTTTCATCCGTCTGTCTTTTTCATCGGCAGGCGAATTAAGTAAATACATTGCTCTCATCACTCTTCCATTACCTTCATCGAGATCTTTCACTTTCGTTTCCTTTCTTTCTTCTTTATCACCGGTTGGAGCTCGCCAGTTGTCACGATTGACAACTCCCGTAAAAGAACGCCCACCGGGGAGGAACCCGAACAATACCATAGCGCCTTAGGCAACTATTGTCTTGGCGAAACCCTATATAACTAGGGATAATAGGGTATAGTAATATATTAAGCGAATGACTTCCTATGAGGGATGATCTGTATCGGTACCTCGAGGTTGGTGGGTGGGCTGTTGGGTTTGCTTGTGCTCGCATCGCTCAGGATCTTAACCTTCAGGAACCACTCTTTCCCCAGAATATCTCTGAGGCTAGTCCCTAACTGTAGGATGCTCAAAGACCCTAGCTCTGCTTCTTTGGCAAATGGTGAGTTAGGAAGCCCGTGATTCACCAGGAGGTTACTCCCCGGAACTCATTTAGTCTTGAGAGGCAGCACTCATTCCACCCCGTTTCATCCGAAGCTCCATATAGCTGTGCGACCCCCACAAATGCATGATGAAATGCACTGCAATATCCTCACCTTGTAGGGTTACTCCTCTCCAATGATAGTTACACGGTATAGCCGCTCAATCCTACTATTATTAGTAGTATATAGGGAAAAGTACCCACGATGTTGCGCAGGTCTGTAGAAACTCTTCATTAATATGGCCTCAATCTAAAACTAACCGAGGGAAACCTTACTCCCTCATTTTATCAAAAGCCCAACCATCATATTCCATAATGCATACTCGTCCCAGGCAACAAGTACTCAATCCTCGGAGGTGTAACCCGGCCTACGCGCGCGGGGACACACGGATGATCGACAATAAGTTTTTCTAATCCCTGTGCCCTGGGGCCTTTAATCGAAAGCCGGAACAGTCAGGCTAGCGTATCCCAGCATTGGCGCTCCCGAAGGTGCCAATCCTAGGTCATATTAGGAGTTACAAACAACCTTAACTAGAGCCCCCTCCTCAAGCTCAGAAGGGTCTTCTTTCCTCTCGCAAGACCAAATATTTGTTTATCTATTTGTTCGTCAGCGAATAGTGAATTTCGGAAAGAAGTTATCGGAATGGATGCTGTAATGTTAGGTGACAATACTTACGAAGGAGCGAGAGGGGGAGGAGGAGGAGACGAATCTTCTCCAAAGGGATTATTAACTCCAGATTCCGAAGTTAGCAAAGAATGGTCGAGCTCTTCCTCATCATCATGGAAGCCAGTTTGGTATACCGGTTGGCATACTGGAGTCTTGGCCTGTGCCACTTCCGCTGTGGTTGTTCTCTTCATAAACATCGGTTTAACAATATATGCGGCCATGAATCCACGGCACAAGATGGAAGGGGGCATTGGGACCTTGTATGAGGGCAGCTGTGGCAAGAGCAGGGCCATCGGGCGGTGGCTGCACCTAGGGATAAATGCGCTTTCCACATTACTGTTGTCCGGAAGCAATTATACCCAGCAATGCCTGGCAGCGCCAACTCGCAGCGAGATTGATGCTATGCACTCGAGGAGACGATGGATGGACATTGGAGTTCCGAGTGTTAGGAATTTGTTCAGGATTAAGCCCGAGAGGACATTGCTGTGGATTGCAATTGGGCTTAGCAGTATTCCGTTACATTTGCTGTATGCTTATATCACCATTCCCGCCTAAGCCCCAGCTAATTGGAAAATTGCAGGTACAATTCCGCAGTATATACTTCGTTAGCGGCGAATCAATACCTCGTAACCACCGTGACTAACAACCACTTTGAACCAGGAGCCTACAGAAACACAACCGTACCTCAGACCCGCGCCTTTCGGCGCGCTTCACGCAATGCCACAACCGGGAAGGAATACGGGGACATTGGATACCAGACTAATTCGCCTAATATTCAACTCTTCAGCCGTGCGCTCGAGGGATTAAATCCCAGCACCCAGGAATATAAAGACCTAACACCGCTAGAGTGCACGAAAACCTATAACACAGACTTTGTGTCCAACCGTGGAAATGTATTCCTAATCACCAAAGATACCCCCAACACGACGCACAATAACACCATCCTGGCCATGGGAATATCTGACCCCACGCAGTTCATACCAAGTAACTGGATGTGCACTTCCGACGTCAACCCAGGGTATATGGACTGGTGCGACCCCAGCGCGCCAACCACAAACCTGACGAATGGGCTTCCGTGGATAGTGAAGCTTAAAACAGGGGAAGAGTTAGAGATAGCCGAATGCAAGAGTGAGATCATAGAGGAGAAGTGCAAGGTGCAGTTCTCACTAGAAATCATGATTGCGGTTATCGGCTGCAATCTTTTTAAGGCTTGCTGTATGGTTATGGCAGTCGTTAGGTCCCGAGAGCCCACTCTAGTTACCTTGGGTGACGCTGTCGAGTCGTTTTTGAGGGCCCCAGACCCAACAACGATGGGGATGTGCTTTGCCAATCAGCGATTCATTAAGAAGGAGTGGATGAATGGGTGGAGGATTGGAGCGCGGCAGTGGAAGCAAAAGGGAGTGCAGCGGTGGTGGGCCAGCGTTAGTAAGACGAGGCGGATAACTTGTAATTCCTTCTGCTTAATAACTATCATTGCCACGGGGGTGTTGTTTGGATTAAGTGTGGAAAATGACGCGAAATACTGGGTCACCGACATTAAATCTATGTAAGATCCCCCTCTGCTAGTACTCGCTACGAGCACTAGATTAACCAGGTGACACAACAGGTGGAGCACCGGTTTGGGCAATATAAATGGTGTCTCCCTGGTCCGAATCTCCTTCAAAAACATAATCTACACAATCCTCATAGCCAACCTTCCACAAACTATCCTCTCACTCCTCTACTTAACCTACAACTCCCTCTTCACTAGCATGCTCCTGGGCCACGAATGGTCCCTCTTCGGTCACCACCACCGTGCCCTTCGCGTCACATCACCACGCCCGGGACAGCGCTCCACATACTGGTTGCAGATTCCCTACTATTATGCTATTCCCCTAATGACCCTTAGCGCTCTCCTCCACTGGCTAGCCTCGCAGTCAATATTCCTCGCGAGAGTCGAGATACGGGACCCTTTCAGGAGAGAGACTTCATCACCTATAAGTACGGTGGGATATTCGTGCATCGCCATCCTTTTTCTGCTCGCTCTAGAAATTCTTGCACTATTAACTATCATCGGGATGGGGTTTAAAAAATTTTCCGCCCAGATCACTACCGTCGGAAGTTGCTCCGCAGCAATTTCAGCCGCATGCCATCCTTCCGGGACGGACTCTCAGGAAATTATAGGGAAGAAGGTGCGGTGGGGGGACGTGGGGATCGCATCAAATCTAGGGGTGAGGCATCTGGCTTTTTCGAGTGAGGAGGGGGTTAAGAAGCCAGAGCTTGGAGAGGCCTACGCTGGGGTGGTGAGAACGGGGGAGTGATTGTTTATCATTATGATTTCCGGAAGTTCCTTCCCTATGTTGGGACGAAGGAAAATGGAGTTTGGAACATTGGAACTATATATATTCAACCTGATGTATTTAATGTATAGGGATCCCTGTATTGTGTATTGCTTCAGTAAATGAGGCATATACTAGGTGCGGATTTGGCGATTTCTGGAGTTATGGCGCAATTACACAAGGCTAATGATACATACACTGTCGTGTTAACCATCATGAAATATCACTCGTGGGATATTGACCTGGGCCAAGGCTCTGCTCTGCAATGGATCTATTGAATGAGAATGCCACCCGTAGTATCTACCGTTAATTGAAACGATCTGTTGACATTATGATCACTGGAAGCTCTTATATCGGTGGAGGATATCTTGATCTCAATTCAATCTTCGCACTTATCGGGGGATGGACACTTATATATAAATCATAAAACCTTGCATGCCCCTTCTTCCTATCTCACCATCTCCTCCCTCCACCTACCTTCACTTCCATTTGTTTCTCTTCCCTTCGCTTTCCTTCGCCTCTCTTCTCTTCTCCTCCCCCGGCTGCCCCTTCCTTCTCCGGCCTTTAGATTACTCTTATTTATACTCCGTGAGAGAGACAGTAAACCTTAGATATATGGCCGTTATTCTCAATGCACCAAGATCACGCTACTAATCACACCACTAATGCCCTATGATTCACAATAGTATCGTACTTACCTTACCGACTTCGCTACCCCTAGCGGATAAATTACAGGGTCCCAGATATCACTACTCAGCCTCATTAGCCCTCTTGTCCAAGAGCACCCTGCTAAAACTTCACTGTATCCTAAAGGCTCCCATGACATCTGTGTGGGGTCCAACCTGACCATTTATTCTCATGGGCTGGTAGTAGGCAAAGATTGAATTATTACTGGGTTTAACCTAACCCAAAGGGAAGATTAGTGAAATGAACTTGCTGGAGGAGTGTTATGACATGGTTGTAAAACAGAATCGTGGGAAACGGAAGCATCACTTGAGAATTAAGCTCCAAGACTCAAGACGGTTTCAATCGCACTCTCTCCGGTTGTTGGATCTCTACTTGATTAGCCCGGCCGCATCTTGCGGAAACCTTAGGGGAGATGTGTTTGATAGCGACACTGATGGCAGCTCGCTCACAACCCAATGATAACTGGGGTAGCGTAGGTAACGGCGCGAAGCACGGAGAAAAGCACGTAGGTGGTGGTTCCGGTATGTGATGATAACGATGTGGATGTTCGATGTACGATACAGGAAGCTCTCTACTGGTAGCTCAGACTAGATACAGAAGAGAGCGCACAAACACACAAAACAGGAAAAACCCACACAACGGGAAAAACCCCCAAGTGGCAGTCACGACCCTAAACCGGTCGTACCCTAAACTAACTATCATACCCTAACAACTATGGGATTCCAGCTATCAGTGTTTTATTCGAGCCATTCCAGCGTGAGGATCATTTGAATGCGGAAATCTCATCAAGGTATTTGACAAACTACTAGCCACATTTCACAAGAGTTTTACGATTCAGAAAATGAATGAACGGCCCCCTCGGATGCCTTGGTTCGATGCCGGATTTCAGGACTTTTAAGCGACACACATCTCTCTCGCATCATAAGAACTCACTCGCTAAAATTTGAGTCATCTGTGTTCAGGATATGTGCCTTCTACGTCCTAGAGTACGACAAAGTCGGTCATTCTTCCCGGTCCACCACTCTCCGAGTCTGACTTCATATCATTGCTCACTCAATCGACCAGGTATGCAATCCTGTTCTCATTTTGTTTTCCCCCGTCTTCCATCCTGCTTCCTTGATTTCTTCTTCACTACCGATACGTGTTGCTGTTTCACCGCATAAACAATGGGCCTCTGGGATAGAATAAAGTTTGTAAGCATTACTTGCTCACGTATGCATCCCGTATACAAATTTAGCTTAGCCATTCCACCTTTTTTCAACAATCTACCATCAAAACCAACTATAATATATCCAGTAAGTTAAATTCCATGTAGAGAATAAATACATGAAGCTCAAATACAAACAATAAAATACAACCTCAAGTATCTAGTGGTGTGAAATCTCTGCCAGTGCCTCCACTACTACCCTCCAGCGAATTCTAGGCAGGAATGAAAAAAGCAACGTCAAAAATTAAAACGAGTCGACCAAGCCCTCCAAAAAAACCAAATAGCATCAGCAAATGTCTCCTAAAGCTTCTAAATAGTTGAAGCCACCATACCAGAGGTTGACGACTTCACCTCGTAAAGGGATTCAGTAAACCTCGCGTGCCAAAGCGCCTACCAAAACACTCGAGAGGCTTAAGTTCTTGGATGATGCTCACTATCTCCACCCCAGATCTCTGGAACCTAAAGAACCATCAGTCACAACTTCTCTCTTTATCATAACATCCCCTCGGCCCCTCCCAGAGCCACCAAATCCGTACGCAACTACTAGGACTCGAGCCCTATGCCTCAAGCGAACAAGAGAATTACCTATTACTCTCCTATCAATAATCGCTCGCCATCACAAAGAAGCGGCGTTCCCCCATCCTAGTATCCGCCAAATATTTGAGAGGTTCTAACAGCCTGCTGCTAACATGCAACTGCCTTAGCGTGTCTTGATGGATCATCCCCTACTTTCAAATATAGCACATTTATGAATACAAAAGCTAAAGCCAGCTATGCCTTATGGTAGTTAACGCAAGGCAAGCATCCCAAAGACAACCTCCCCCCCCTCCAACAGAAAAATAATGTAATAGCATAAAGAAAATTAGACGAAAGAAGAAAAGGAAAAAATTCCATCAGGTAGGATTAGTGCTCATACCAGTGGGAGCTTTTTCTCGCATTCCCCCATTTCAACCTGCCCTCACTTCCAGTGCAATGTGAACTACCAAAAGTGAAAAAACCACAAACATATTAACAATCTTTGTTATACTTGTAATATATACTTAGCCCGCTACATTTCCTATTCGTGGATTTGCATCACCCAAGGTATAAGGGAATTATATAGCATCTAAAATTTTGTCCCCCCCCCCGTCTTTCGAAAATACTTGACTAAATTTGACTTCGCACATAGAAATAGGCACGCACCAATATTTTTGAAACCAGAGAGCTTAATCGATTGCCTCACAGCCTCGGGCTTCACCAGTAACCCCTAGACCCCAGTAGGCACGCGGGGCAAAACCCGAGTACAGACCTTTTGTAAAAATAAAAAAAAGGAAGGAAGGAAGGAAGGAAACGACCTTCACGTGCAAGCTCTCTTTCCCAAACACTCACAAGCAAATTTGCCCAGCTACCAATGGTTCAGAGCACATGTCTTGGCCCTAGGCTAGTGTGAAAGTTTCAAAAATATATGATGCGCCCAAGCCCGAAAACCAAAGACAGGCCGGATGGCGCAATGGTAGCGCGCAGCCCTCCTAAGGTTGAGGTTGACGGTTCGAGTCCGTCTTCGGTCGATATTTTTGCCCTTCAACCTCCCTACAAGAGTCACGGATGCATCAAACAAGAGCAGGACACCCACCCTATAGATTTTCCGGCCAATCTGCCATTTTACTTATGGTATTTTTGGAATGGCCGGAATCTGAGCTTGATAGGAGAGTTCTCCCTTGCCCGCTGCCAAATGCCCCAATGACATTGAATATTATCCTGAGGAGATACCGAATTGAACATTGCTCTGCATGGGATACCTAGGTACATTCTACCTGTAAGAGTTTAGCTAGGATGTTTATACGATATTTCCGGGCACTAGCCACTGCGCCCTGTAGGAAGCTCCCTACCTGGCGGAGACTGCCGTAAATTTTCTGATGCCCACACCGCCCACAAAATCAAAGTCAAATAATATACAATGGCGGCCGCCAAACCTCTAATACCAAACTGAGCAATTACGCAACCCCAATGGCTTGATTTCTCAACTCCCATCTCGGTCTACCTTAACAAACTCCTCCTTCTTCTCCATAGTCCCTTCGATAAATCCTCTCAAAGCAGCCCATGTTCCCCCGCCCCCTGTAGCTCCAGCGATAGCTCCAGTCTGCATGATGGCAAGATTCTTCCCAAATCTCTCACACTCACTCTTCACAACCCCCTCCTTCCGTTTCATAGCGCCAGGTCGGGACCTCATGCTCTTTCTCCCAGCCCGTTCTTCATCATCTCTGCCCGTGGCCTTACTACTGGCCGATGTAAAATTTATCGACTCATCGAGCGCCCCAGACGGAAGCGCATGAGCGAGAGACTCAAGTCCAGTTATGAGGGAGTTTCGCGCAGCTTTTGCCTTTCGTCGGCGAGACCGGGCAGATGGAGCGGAGGACTTTTCGATTTTATTGATAAATAGTGAGTGTTTTATAGTCCGCCTAGTCTTCTTTTTGACCTGGAGTGGGATTATGGGGGTGGGGCGCGCGGAGGGGAGGGGACGGGCGGTGGAAGTTTTATCACGCAGTGAAACGCGCTTTGTGGGTTTTATTGGTGCCTAGATGTACGATCAGCGATGTCCATTCAGGGAATAGGCTGTAGCTTCAAAGAACTTGCCATTGTGGTCGTTAAGGATTCGGAGGTGGAGAGTCAACTTAGAGGTGGGTTGAGTTGATTTGTGAAACCTTGGCTAAATTTCATCGAGGTTGAGGCTTAAAAAGTTTTCCGTGCGGCTGAAAGGAGGCAAAGGATAAACGAGCCACGAAAACAACACCCTAACATTTTGACCATTTATCCAATCCTCTAAACACAAACAACGCCGCACCGCGGCCCCCAACAACAAATAATGTCCGACAAAGATTCCGCTGGGGAGGGCCCCTCTAGCTTGAGTAAGCGAAAGAGAACGATCAGTGATACGCCTCTTCCACGACCCTCACCTGCCGCGACCCCGAAAGATGCTGGGGGTATTTCCCCTTAGAATCCGAGCATAGATTTCAGTAACTGACCTTGCCCCAGACACCTCCTCGGACGAAGACATAGGACCTTCCTTGCCTCCAGCCGGTGGGTCAAAGAAAAAGAAGAAGCGACGAGCCCTTCCCCATGAGAAACTCTACCTATCGGCAATGCCGTCCTCGCCGCGATACTCCAAGTCCTTGATGCACCGAGAAAACCTTAGCTTCGTGACGATGACACCGTTTACGGATTTCCTAATTACGACAAGTATGGATGGTGTTGTAAAGTTCTGGAAGAAGGTGGCTGTAGGGATCGAGTTCGTGAAGATGTTCCGCGCACACACAGCGGAGATTGTAAGCGTCACTGTTAGCAGCGACGGGCGGTGTTTTGCCACGGCCGGAGCTGATAACAGGGTTGCAGTTTTTGACGTGGATACTTTTGGTGTGTTTCTATCTTTCGATGGGATTAAAGCGTCAGTGCTGACAACGAGAGTTTAGATCTTTTGACAACCCTTACACTGCCAAATACTCCACGAGCCATCTGTTGGGTGCATAAACGTGGGTCTTCATTACCGCTGCTGGCAGTTTCAGACACTGAGACTACGGCGATTAGTATCTACGATGGCCGGCCGGAGAGTATGAAGGTTCTCGCAACATTACCGAAGCTCCATAGAGCCATTGTTCATCTGATGTCTTTCAATGACAAGTACGATACAGTAGTGTCATGTGACGAAGGCGGGATGATAGAATACTGGAGCCCACATTCAGAACGCGAATTCGAAAAGCCATCATCAGTTTTCGTATACAAATCTGATACCAACCTCCTGGACTTTAAGAGGGCCAAATCAGTACCTTCCTCACTAACGATCTCTCCGACTTGTGAACAATTCGCTACGTTTTCTTATCCAGACCGCCAAGTTCGCGTCTTCGATTTCTCCTCGGCAAAACTCTACAGATCATACGACGAGTCCATTGGCACCCTGACAACGATTCAGCAAGCAGCTTCCCCAGACAAAAAGCTCCCAGATCTAGAATTTGGCCGCCGCATAGCTATAGAAACAGACCTAACCTCGCTGTCCTCCCTTACAAAACAAAATATAATTTTTGACGAATCTGGCTACTTTATAATCTACGGATCCCTCGCAGGTATCAAAATCCTAAACATGACCACAAATAGCTTACCTCGTCTCCTCTCTGCCGAAGAAGGAATTCGCCCAATGCACTTAGCAATCTACCAAGGCGCCCCGAAGAAGAAGGCCCTAATGACCGTAGAAATGGCCGCTTCTGCGAACCCACTCCTCAATGAATCCACCGAGCGAGACCCCATGATCGTCTGCACAGCCTATCAAAAACCCCGTTTCTACATCTTCACCAACGACTCTAGCGCTTCAAAGTCCGAGCGCGATATCCTGAATGAGAAGCCAGTCCAGGCGAGCCAGGCGAGTGCCGGCCCCACCGCCGCAACGGCAAAGCATGAAAGTGGCCAGGCAGCAATAATACACACTTCTCTTGGCGACATCCACGTAAGACTATTCCCAGAGGTTGCACCAAAAACCGTGGAGAACTTTGTTACGCATGCCAGGAATCAATATTACAACGGGACTATATTCCACCGTGTCATCAAGAAGTTTATGATCCAGGGCGGTGACCCACTTGGCGACGGTACTGGCGGAGAATCGATCTGGGGCGGGGAGTTTGAGGACGAATTTTCCACGCTTAAGCATGATAAGCCGTATACGCTGTCTATGGCTAACGCTGGCCCAAGTATTCCCCCCCCCTCCCCGGGATCCTGCCTTGGCTAACAGTCTATAGACACAAACGGGTCACAATTCTTCATCACTACGGAGAAAACACCCTGGCTTGACAACCGCCACACTATCTTCGGAAGAGCCACTCAGGGACTTGACGTCGTGCATAGAATCGAGAACGTGCGCACATTTAAAGAGAAGCCGGAGGATGATGTGAAAATTGTTAGTATCACGGTGTTATAAATTGCTATAAGCTGTATCCAGTGCTGCACCATTTCCACACATAAATCCGAATGTGTGATGTTATGTAAATGGTTGTCAATGTCTGCTGGCGATGCGGCAAGGGAGTCTCACGGGATGTCACACGGAATGAGTAACGGCATTGGAGGATTGCGGCGGTCCAGGATAGTATAACCAGTTTGTAAAATAGAATGACGAGATATCTCTCAGCGTTTGTACCAATAGATATCTATTCAACCTGCGGAGAACTTTGTACAGGCCTGTATATTGCGCGAATTTCGGAAATAATCTATGGGTGGCTAGGGTAACGTTTGGACATCCAACTAGAGACAATATTGACTACTCCACCAAGTCCGATCTGCCGGAAGCTAAGAAATGTGCTGCACTGTACACACTGTCTTTCACTTTCGCCAACATAAAGGCTTTTTTTCTTTTCTTCTCGAGATAGATCTAGGGAAGAGGGACAGCGCACAAGCCGAGGATTGATAGGTAGGAGTTACTAGAGAGAGTACTAGTAGTACACTGGTAGCAGTTCTGTCTTACAGGGCTAGACTGGAGGTTCTGCGATGGCCTTGATTTTCCCGGCCCGCGCAGTCCAAGTGTAAAAACAATTGTTACATTTGCCACAAGGCTATCCTTTCCTAAACACCGAGAGTCACTCGACACCGAACACCCGGCCGGCGCCTTGCGCTCAAAACACAATCAAAACAACGATTGGCGCCCTGATAAATACCGTACGTTGCCGTGCCGTAAATAACCGATACTATACCGCACAGGTAAATCACAGCCGCAGGACACGAAACCGGAAAACGTTTTTTTTTCCCGCCCTATGATATATCATATAATATTTTTACCCAGGGTGGTGGTGACCCCCGCCATAGAAGTTCACGCTGTAAAAAATAAAAAATAAAAGTGCTAAAAAATTATTGGATTCCTCCTATCAAGTGGATTTCAGAATCTCCAACAAACAAGCAAGCAAGCAGAGATTGGAGGAATGGTTGGACAAGACTCGAACATGAGGCTTCGGAAGTATCCGACCGAGGAGGATAGTGTGCAGGGGGGGGCATATAGGAGGGGGGGAGGTTCACTGCGCATCTAGAAACCAAATTTGGGGTTCCATTTTTCCACCCCCTCTCTAGGCAACGGGCAAACCCCCTCTATCTCCTCCTTCTTCTTCTTACCAGCACATCTCAGTTGAGATCTAAATCGCACTCCTATCCCAGCCTGGCTAGCGGCGCCCAATGGGTTTACGGTCCTGTGACCTGTCGCGTTGCATTGTACTCGAGTATTGTATTTACTTACGATACGGTACTCGAGTGCCATGGTAAAGTCATGAGACAATAATCCTTGGTGAAACGCGGTTTTCCCCGTTACAGCAGAATTTTGCACACCCCCCCCTCTACACACAGACCACCATTGCGCAATATCATCCCTTCGTACTCGTAGGTACAGCACTCTACTGGAGTGCCGTAGCATCGCAATCTGGGGCAAAGTCTAGCTTCCGTCTCACCAAAGCTTTTGTCGGGTCACCGTATCGTACGCTAACCGTATCGTCCGCTACCTACTTGTAAGCTTACCTTTGGAAACCTAACAGCCAACAGCAATCGAGTGATATATGGTGATTCAATTTCTGTTCCTATCCAAATTGGAGCGATCTGGAGGAGGGTGATTAAAGCGTGAGGTACGAAGTGGCGGTTAGCGAGGTCGAATGAGTGAAGACGGCAGGGCGGTTACGATTTGACTAGTTTATGGTCAGGAGGGTCGGAGTTAAACATCGGAGTATAGCAGCCTGGGGGTTCCTACTGTAGAACGAACGGGAGTACTGTAGCGGGCTTAGTTGAGGGGGCGGGGAATTAATGATTCGTAGTCACCACCCCCTGGGGGGGACATAATTGCTATCATACCCTATCTATCATACGTGATCTGTGGTGGTTTAATTAAGCCGCTCTCTGTCCCCACAAGTGTGTTAGGGTTAGTCTCCCCTCTCCTAGGCTCTAACTACTAACCCACCGAGTGATAGGCTATGAATATTAATACAAAAGGATATCCTAATCTAGATTCCAACTCTACTCATAGTCACCATCATCGTCCTCACTACCGCTACCGCTGCTGCTACTGCCATCACTCATTTCAACATCTTCCTCCTCAATGCCCTCGTCGCCCATCTCCATGACACCCAGACAAGTAATCCGTCGCTCCGTCTCATAAATACCGACCAAACAACCAATCTGTCTTCCTTCTCCGCCATCGATCCGGACCTTCTTCATCTCGTGTGTATCTTTTTCCGAGTCCTTGCTGAGATCCCAGATTCGCACCACCCCGTCGGTTCCGCCGGTGATGAGGTGGAAATTACTCTCGAGGGCGATCGTGTCAAAGTCTTTCACTCTACCAGGCATGCCAATAGACCTTCCTCCAAGAAAACCAATCAGATTCGGAGAATCTAGAGATTCCAGACCGGCGGTGGAATAGAATAACACTCTCCCGTCCTCGGTAGAAATTGTCAATACCTCCTCCTCTTCAGTGTCTTTCAGGTTCTGCGTAATGGTGGTGGGTAAGTTGATGTACCGAATCTGATGGACCTTGGATATCGGTGTTGTCCGAATTCGGCATTTTGGCTTGGAGTCCATCCCGAAGACTACCACTCCACGGTCGAAAGCGATTGCATACTCTTCTCCGATTTTGCTCCATACTACCTTCATTCCTTCGCTACCAAAGATTGGGGGAACAACTTCTTTGCTTAGGGCTAGTACTCCGGCTTTACGACCTGTCATCAAGTTCCACATCCGGACCTGCCGCGTACCCTTGCCAACTGAGAGGAGGATCTTTTGAGATGGGTGAAGGGCAATATCATTGATACCTCCGCCGCCGCCGCCGTAAGTTGCCTCAGAATTGAACGTGTCAATCCTTGGGCCATATCCGTCACCGTAATCGGTTGCATAGTTGACCGGTTTGGGCTTGGGTTTCGGGCATTTAAGCATCGATAATGGTGCCCAATCCCGAGTTCGGAGGATATGAATCTGAGCATCCAACCCCGCAGTGATAACTTTTGATCGGTTAGGAGTGAATATTATAGCTGTCGGGGTGTTGAGATGATGAGATAGTACCCCTAAGTTTTTGTTTTTGGGATTGCTTGCCGTGAGAGTTGAAGTTGCCTCTTTTAGTTTTCGAAAGTTTATCGGTGGAAGGGTAGATGATAGGGTGTAAAGGTTTATGTGCTCGTCTGCTGAGGAGGTAGCGAGGATACGCTTCCGCAAGAGGTTTGCGGAGGGTGGCGAAATCGTTAGGGTGCGAATTGGCGCTGTGTGAGCGGTGAAGAGGAAGGAATCGGTAAAGGTTGCGGATAACGAAATTGCGTCATTTTCATTCAAAGTTGAAGATGTAGAAGTGGTGGAGGATGAGGGGGAGGTGGGGGGGATCGTCACGATGAAGCCGTGAAGGACCTTGTCGTAGGATCCAGTGATTACCTGGAAGTTGAAAGGTGGATGAGAGGACTTGGAGGCTTGCGGAGGTGCTAAAGCGGGAGGAGGGGCAACGGAGTTTCCAGCTACGATGGTGGTAGTATTGCTAAAGGCAGAAGTGGAAGCACCGGTGGTGGTAGAAGGAGTAGACCTCTTTCTTTTGACCATTATTTCGAATTGATGGGTGGTTATTGAGCGAATGTTTGGTCTAGAGATGATAGAGGTGGTGGTTCAAGAAATGAAATGAGCGAGATTTTTTTAGCCAAGACGTCATCACATGATCAGGCCAACTAGTCCAAAGTGGGAAAGGCACGACAAAAACTCTTCGAATCCACTATCCGATTTTGTCTTAATGGAAATCGCTAGGCTAAGCCACAACAAGCCTCACAGAGAAGGTAGGTTAACAAAATTAAGTTACGGGTAAATTATATACCAGTTAATGAGATTCAGTGGGTTTAGCTTGAATAATCTATCCCGCCTGGAAAACGCCATTCCTTGGTAGTCCTTTGTCTCGGGTTGCGGGCAACGGCAGTTTTTACGACTGATATCTGGTCAACTTGGCGCCAAGACATACCCATCGGATAGCGCCATGGCCTCAAGGCACGGCCTCCCAGGGGCTCCTGTTCTTGGTCACGGGCGATTTGGTTGCCAGTCCTGACTTCTGCTTGATGCGTGACCCAAATCAGCTTTCTTGCCCAGCTCCTCCCCAACCCAACTTCGACCGATATATAACACACCGGTGCGAGTAAGAGGGAAATTTAGTCACAGCGCAGCCATCGAGGAACCTAACCGGCCATATGCCATGAGGCAGTGCCTTTATCAGTTAATAGTATAAATGATTGAAAGCAAGAACGATCACAACTCCTGAGAGATCAGCGACGACGGGGAGGAAAGGCTGCGAAGCACGCCAGAAGGAACGATACACTTTCCCAGGAAATCTGTAGTCGAGTGACTGCTTTTTGGTTTCCTTCTCTCCCTCCGTTTTACTTTCTTTTTCTTCCGCTGCTCGAGTACGGGTATTTTTTTTTTTTGTTAAATCCTAGAATTTATTTGCTTAAAGGTGCAAACCTCCGCTTTAAAGGCGAGTACCACCACCCAGTAGATAGACAAATACAAGCCCCCGTTTTGAGCACTAAGCTGTGTCGGTCAAAAACCTCCTCTGCAGGCCTAGGGAAAAAGCAAGCCACCCCAAGTCCCTCTGGTATGGGACCAACCGCACATCCAGCCCAAAGAAAGAACTCCACCATACCGCAGACAATTCAAACCAGTGCCGGCAGGGAGCACCTGTCACAAATCGTGACTAAGCAAGGCAGATTTCACATGACTAATAGTTATTAGTCATAAGGTATGTTTATGTTTCTATGACTCACGATCGTGAGTCATAATTATGTTTCACGCTATGCAGTCAGTT
>Ga0307509_10001406_pt1 | contig 40727 bp, 20 predicted proteins | sample 10_EM_MG_FD_202245 | JGI IMG/M metagenome (GOLD analysis project Ga0307509, IMG submission 202245) | Populus trichocarpa ectomycorrhiza microbial communities from riparian zone in the Pacific Northwest, United States - 10_EM | ecosystem: Host-associated > Plants > Roots > Unclassified | place...
AAGGCCGAACTTAAATCGAACTAATATTCAAAACCAATGACCCGAATTATGAGATCGAGATTACTTCGTAGAAGATAGAAACAAAAAAAATAACGAAGCAAATTTTCCAATCATAAAAATAAAAAAAACAAAATAAATAGTAATTAAAATAAAAAGATCCAAATTTGGTATAAAAACTAAATAAAAAAAAGTTAGGGAATAAATTTAAAAAATAAAAAAAACAACAATCAAAAGAATTATAATCAAGTTTGGATATAATAAAAAACAAAATAAAATGTTGAGGGATAAAATTGAAAAAATAACCAAGAAAAAGGATTAAAAACAACAATTAAAAGAATAAGAACCAAATTAGATACATAAATTAAATGAAATAAAATACGTAGGAATGAAATTGTAAAATAATAAACTTAAAAAAACATTAAAATCAAGCAATCAAAATTAAAATAAATACAAATTAGAGGATACAATAGGGGTGTTCACGGTTCGGTTCGGTTCGGTTTAGACTCAAAAAACCAACCGAACCGAATTTCTGTATGTTTGATAAATAGTAACCGGACCGGACCGGAAACCGGTTCAAACCGGACTGGACCGGTTCGGTTAAATCCGGTTTTTTTTGGAAAAAACCGGGAAACCTAATCCCTTATTATATGGATTTTTTTTTGGTTTTTTTTTAAATTTGCTGAGCTTTACATTAAAAGTCACCTGATGTTCAATTAATTCACAGCAACCTGATATACCTGATATTCGGTTAATTCACACTTTCACAGTATTCAATTAATTCACAGCAACCTCATATACCTGATATTCGGTTAATTCACACTTTCACAGCATTCAATTAATTCACAGCAACCTGATATACCTGATATTCGGTTAATTCACACTTTCACAGTATTCAATTAATTCACAGCATTCAATTAATTCAGCAACCTGATGTTTGGTTAAAATCTGGAATGAATTAAATCAGATACAAATTGGCTGACTTTTAGTTTTAATATGCTTCCCAAAATGATAAATCAATGCAAGATGCATGATCAAATTTAAACATCTCAAATTAAAAGTTTGTTCGCACTAAAAAAGTAAAAATTAACAAGCGAATACATTAGCAACCAGCAATAAAATATCATAAACATCCGGAAAAAATCCAGCAACACCAGCATCCAAAAATTCCAGCAATGGCAACATCCAAAAATTCCAGCTATGATAATGCTATAAAAAAACACTAGCAAATTAGCAACATATTAGAGTTCAACTATTGAAAGAATTAAGTATGCAAAATGTTAAGAGGAATTAACAAAGTAAAGTAAATTAATTACCCAAAACAATTATATTCCAAGATTGCACCAACTACCAAGCCACCAACACTACTTACAAACAATCAGTTGAGATTTTTAAACTCTCACCAAATTCTACAAAAACATAAATTAAAATGTTAGATTAAACATGTAAATAAACAATATCATAAAATAACTATATTTAAATTTGTAAGAGAAATTACCTGACTCAATCATCTCAGAATTTTCAATATAATCCATGAAGGTTCTAATGTTGATTGGAATTGGTGCTAAACTCAACCAATTCTGACAACAAACAAGTGCTTGCACTGTCGATGGAGATAAAGAGCTTCGAAATGGATCTAATATACGACCGCCAGTACTGAATGCTGCTTCGGAAACAACTGTAGATACCGGGATAGCTAACACGTGTTGTGCCACCTTAGAAAGAATCTTGTATTTTGTAGCATTACACCTCCACCAACCCAAAATATCTAATTTAAAATCATTAGGATCCTCACAATCATCACCCAAATACCTCTCAACCTCATTTTTTTTTTGGACACAACCTTCTTCCTCTAAATGTTTTTTGAATTCAGAAGCTAAGTCATCCACCATATCATCATTTACCACCGTTAAATCAACATTAACATTTTCATTTATACTAGTTCCAACACTAGGAACAACATCAACATTCTCATCAACATTCATATAATGCTCAAACAACCTCAACAAAGTATTTTTCACCTTAATTGTAAAATTTTCAGCCTCTTCAACATCATACAATCTTCCAAAACAAAATCTCACATACTTCAATTTGAAACGTGGATCTAACACAACAGCCACATACAACAAAAAGTTTTGTGTATCTTGATCCCCCCAATATTTTTTATACTTTGCCATCATATTCTTGGCCATGTTACTTACATAAACATCTTCACTTCTACAAAGTTGAGATATGCTTGTGTGCATGGAAATCAATTCATGGAAGAAAGAATTAGATGTCACATACAACGAGCCAGAAAATTTCAATGTAACCATGTAAAATAGTTTCAAGAACTTGATAAAAGATCTAGCCTTTTCCCAATCTTCTAAAGCAGGAGGACCTAAGTTTTTTTATTTCCCGTTTGAATCAACCTCAAAGTAACTCAAATACCTAGGATCGGTTTCTTCTAACCTCATAAAAACCACATCAAATTTATCAGCCGCATCTAGCATCATATATGTAGAGTTCCATCTAGTTGCAACATCCAAGCAAACAGATTTTTTACTCCCAATTTTCAACCTCTCCGCACATTGGTTAAAAACAAGTTGTCTAGAAGGAGAAGATCTAACAAACCTTACTGCATTCCTAATTTTAACCACTGAATCATCAATATCTTTCAACCCCGCACATACAATAAGATTAACAATATGTGCACAACATCTAACATGCATGAAGTCATTTGACAATATATTAGTTGCCCACCCAATTGTTACTCTTTTCAGATATTTTATTGTCAAATTATTTGAACTTGCATTGTCTACAGTAACTGTTAAAATCTTATCAATTCCCTATTCCAATAAACAACTCTCAATTGCTTGGCCAATTGTTTCACCTTTATGATTAGAAACTTGACAAAAGTTTAGAATTCTTTTATTCAAGTTCCAACCTTCATTAATCCAATGAGCAGTCAAACACATATAATTAATATTTTGGATTGATGTCCAAGTATCAGTTGTTAAACATAAACATTGATCCTTAAGAGCTTTCTTTAATTTCTCTTTCTCAACTAAATAAATCTTCAAACAATCTCTCCAAATCGTCAAACGAGAAGGAACATCAAATCTAGGTTGCATTACTTTACAAAATGATTTAAATCCTTGGTTTTCTATAAAGTTAAAAGGTAGTTCATCAAGTATAATCATTTTTCCAAGGGCTTTCCTACACTCTTCATAATTATAACCCACTGCCTTAACAGTCACCAAATTTTTCTCTCCATTATCACCCCCTTCTATTATAGGCTTAGGTTCTAAAACTAAAGTTTTTTGTTTTCGATCAATGACAAAGGGAAATTTTTTGCATACACCTAGATGACTCCACATGTTACTAGTCCCATTAAGTATAGTATGACATGCATAGTCTTTTCCACAATACTTACATGCAACCCTAGGAGTTTTAGAATTACCATCTAGTTTTTTAAAGTGATCCCAAATTTGGGATGTTTTTCTTTTATTACATCTAGAAGGTAGATTACCTTCTTCAGTGTTGCTATTTGTACTGGAGGTAGTAATTGGAATTGGAATAGGCAAATAATTTGGTTCCGAACTTGAAGGATTTGACTCATTTGATGTAGGATCTTCCCTATTATCCATCTGAACTTAAGAAAACAACATCAATCAAGCAATTATTTTCAGCTATGTAGATGTTAAGTAACTTTTTGATGAAAAGGTGACAGTTTGCAATTCAAATCTCTTGATTTATGCCTTGCCTACTATTCTGCCAGTTAATGCAAAAACAAGAAAAAAGCCTATGATACATTTTGCAATACATAATTACATACAGAATATGCTTACTATTCTGCCAGTAGGGGAGAATGTGTTTTACATGCCTATTGTCTACTATTCTGCAGGCTGCATATTTATATATATGCAATCAAATTAATTAGAAGCAATACATACATATTTTTTTTTTATCAACAGTAAACAAAAGACAAATAATTTAGCATGAAACGTATATTTACATCTGGAAAAGGAAATGCAATTTGTAATATTATTAGGCTGTCTAATAGTATTGCACAATAGAAGTCATATAATACTTGCTGCTAGAGAACAAGATAAAATCACCTTAAACACTGCACTTCAACAACCCAAGCTCACAAATCTTAGATGATCTAAGATCCACGCCTGAAAAACAAAGAAACAAAAACAACCCACTTTACACAATTCATAAAACTAAAAAACAAATAAATAGATCAACAAAACTCATTATCTAAAAAAAAACATCAACAAAACAGAACAAACATATGAATTTAAGCTTAAAATCATAGGGGTAGCAGTAGGGACTAGCCATTACAATCTCTCAACAATTAATCTATTTATAAATATGCTTGTGTAGCCCAGAACAACTAGAAAATCCTCTATTATGCATGATCAATAGAATCTTACTATATCGCTATGACAGAAGCAACATAATCAACTAAAGCTTAACAACCCATGATATTTAATTATTTATCAGGTTATCCAGACTAAAGCAAACAGAAGCATGAAACGTATCAGTCAACCGAAGCAAGTATGCAACAGATTACTTGAAAATTGAAATCTAAAGCAATACATACGGAATAAAAGAAATATACAATAAATTACAGTAAAGAGAAGTAACAAAATTTACCTTGTTGTCGTTTCTCTAATAAAGATGGTTTGTGCAGAAGTAAAGAGAGAAGAAAGATGAAGACAAACGCTGAAGCCTGCAAGATGGAAACAAAGATGAAGACGGTTTATGCAACAGATTACTTCTAAGAAACCTCGTTTTATTCTGTTAGATGTTAGAACTTAGAATAGACTTTCAAACCCACTAGGCATGCACAATCAATTTACCTTGCTGTCGTCTGTCGTTGCTCAAATGAAGACGATTTCTGGGAAAGGAAGATTGAGAGGAAGATTTTCTCTGGGAAGTGGGAAGGAGGCGGCTCTTTTGTGAGATGAGAATGAGATGCACAGGAGGGAGGCCGATTAGGTTAAGTTAAGTATTTATACTATATTTTTTTTTAATTGTTTAATGGGTCCGGTTCGGTTTGGTCCGGTTTTTGGTTCAAAACCGAAACCGAACCGGACCTGTTAACATTTATGGTTTTTTAAATCGGTTTAATCGGTTTTTTTGTCCGGTTCGGTTTTTCCGGTTAATTTTTCTTCGGTTTTATCGGTTTTCTCGGTTAATCGGTTATTTTGAACACCCCTACGATACAGTTGAATTTCCCACCAATGAAGACATCTGGTCTACCTCCCAGGAGCCGCCCTGTGTGTAGGAAGAGGACCTTTCTCCCTTCCCAATTCTTAGGATTTTCTTCCATGTCTTTCATCATTCCATAAGCAGCTTTCCCACTACAAGGATAGCACAATGAGAGCATCAATGAGCTTCTGGATCTTCACACTATGAACTTGATTTCGTGATTAAAGCTGATTCGGAAGGCATTCTCGGTGTGAACTTGTAATTATATTAGCTATTTTGATAGATCCTCACTAAATTTTAATTTTACCCAAAGCGTTGAGCCATGCCAGTTCCTCCTAGTTGGCCTCTAGCCATCAACAATGGACCTTCTGAATACTTACACCCACTGTGGACATGACCATTGACCATGTCCCTCGTTACACTTATCAGTTAATATAGAATAAAGAGGAAGACAGCCCAATTGACTACATGGGCAATTCTAGAAGCCATGTATTAATGCTGCATTTGGTTTGGATGCAAAAGCAGGTGACTTGTGGAGAAATTTCATGGAACCATGAGTATTTTCTTTTGTTTGATTACAATATAAATATTTTAAAAAATTAAAAAAAAAACAGAGGTAACCTAGCATAATTTTCAATCATGATACTCTATGATTTTGAAATGCATCGACTCCGTTTTAGGATCCCTTAATAAATTGCTGGTTGCATGTTAAGGGCATTAATGTTATATCAGAAAAGCAAATATTATGAACTGCAAACTCCTCCACTTCCCAAGACTTTCAACCTTGAGTCTTCAATCACTGGTTAATGCCTCATTGGCAAGTAAAAAGGAACTTTGGATGGCTATTAATGACAGCAAATTCACATTAAAATTACGTTGGCCTACAAATTCCCCCCTCTTCTTTCCTAGTTCTTTTGTTTATTTTAATTTTAGCAGTAAACTATGGCCTAATAAATTGAAACAAATGCAACTGACAATGAAAGAGAGGTCAGTGCCTGAGTATTTTCTCATGAAAGCGGATCGTGCGAGGGAAAGTCCAAAAACAGTCGCAGACTTCAGCATTTTTGCATGAAGTAGTACGCCCCACTCTCAAAATTGCATACTTATGATTTTGAATGGATGGTGATTTTGAATTGATTATGCTGACAGTAATAAACTTGGAGTCTTGGTGGCTCTTATGATGATAAGTTATAAATTTAGCGATGGTGTGGTATTTCGAAGAGTCTTGATAGAAAGCAGGACATAGCAGGCGGCTGACTTGAACCATCCACAACAGTGATATCATGATTATACCATAGATTAATTTGGTGAAATAGATGGATGCTATAATGTCCTGGTGATGATTAAGAGACATGTTTAAAAGGCCTCAAACCATTTAATAGTTTTGGACATGGTTTTTCTAGAGAAGGAGCCCCTACAGCTTACCTAAATTCCTACAGGAAGCAATAATGGTTCAGCAGCAGCAAACATTACCTAACCTCACTATATATAGGCTAGAATTGCTTACCGCCTCAAAATTTCTCTGACAAGAACTCTTGAAGTTACACAATTTTATCCCATATTGCATGCCACAGCTCAGAATTTTTTTACTTTGGCCATAAACTTCCCTTCCCTCTTCTACTATTATGAATACTACTGCTGATAGTAATAGAAATAGTAATAAAATAAACTTTCATCTATTATTAGTGAGATTCTCCCTTGAGCCACGACATCAGCCATTAAGAACTCCAACTTTCTCACTTTGTTACCACTCATTTGCATCCCTGAAAAACCATCCCTCTACATGAACAAATCCATCCACACCCAAACAAAACAAAGAAAGAACCAAAATTTCATGGTGGGGTTTCTTGAAATAACTTGAATTGATCATAAAAGCAAAAAAAAATTTACCTTTACATAGACTTCAGTGTGAATAGGAGTGGGGAGATGTTAGGAACGAGAAATGAAGGAGGAGGAGGATTGGGAAGATTGGAAGAAAGAACTGGCAATTGAAAATTTGAACTTAGTGACCGTTGCAAGTTATAAACTTAATGCAATACGCACCGTTGCACTTAACTAAATAACATTGCCTCTGATTGTTAGAGCATTAAACGACAGCGTATGGAACACTGTTTCCACGTGTGTTGACAACTAGGAGAGCCAGCACCTGAGAGTTCTCTTGTACAACCTGAGGGAATGAAACAGTGTCAAGAAATTCAGCACAATCAGAATCTTCCTTCCTCTTCTCTGTTGTTCCAACTCTGTTATCCTATTCTGTCTTCTTCTCTGCGTTCTTATTCCTTTTCTCCTTCACGCATAACACACTGGAATCAAATCTGACCAGTTTGTTGTGTTTGTTTCTTGCTTTTACATGTTCCCCTTTGTTACACCATCATCATGGGAGTGAAGAGGATAGGAAGAGATGTCTGATCCATGCCATCGTGCGCCTTTTAAGATGTCAAAGCGTCACCTGCATGTGTTGCCAGTGGCGGCGACACGTGAGACCCATGCATTGCTATTGTTTTGACGATTCCAGAATCTTCCAGTGTGCTTCTTAAATTTCTAGAAATCTCTCCAATTTTTTTCCAACACTTGAGAGGATCATTTTGCAAATTTTTAAATTTTTAGTATGTGTTTTAAATTATTGTTAGAATTTGAATTTTTGATGGTTTGTAAACATGTGTAATTTTTGGATGTGTGAGTAATTAGTGAAAAAAGGGTGTGTGTGTGTTTGCATTTTATTTTATTTCGTGTTAAATAACTATTAAAAAAAGAAAAAAGAAAATTTTAATTAATCCAATGTTTTAATTGCATATGACAAAAAAAAAAGATTTATGCTTATACAACTCGGTCCTTATAAAAATTGCCTTTTATTTATAAAAAAGAGAAAAAAATGTTTTAGCATTGTTTTAAATATTTTTTTTGTATTTCTTTGTATTTTTTATGGAATCTGCAACAAATTTTTAAAATTCCTTAAGGATTTGGCTAATATTTCAATAATCTTAAGTTTTCTTTTTTTTTTTCTTTCTCTAAAAATTAATGGTCAACATTTAGGTATAAATGTTGGACCTACACGTAAGCTGATATTTAAATATCAAGAGTTCACTAGAAAATTCTTAGAATTTATTTAATATTCATCAAATTTAATTAAGAGTATTTCTCACCATAATATACAAGTTTTGGGAAACACTTTCATAGACGGACCACTGACTAAAAACTCATCAACACCCTAAACCATATTCAGACCACAAAATGCAACTTACCTCAGGTAAGGTCCACTACCATAATCAGTCCCTTACCTTGGAGTTTCTGATAAGACTAGTCCATTCAAATCTTCTAAGTGGCGACTCATTGATCCCCTTGCATCACGGGCGTACATGCAACATAAATTTTAAAATTAATATTTTTAAAAAATTGATTTTTAAAAGATATGTTTTTATATTCTATATAAGAAGTTATTAAATTAATCCTCTCTCTCTCTCTCTCTCTATATATATATATATATATATATATACTTTTTTTTTTGGTCCTCGAGGATTTTTACATTAGTTCTTTAAAATTGCTTTAATTTATAATTGGTCTTTGTGATTTTGTTTTCATGCGTGTATATAAGGATCTCAAGGTGTCAAGAAAATATTAAATTGCTCTCGATTTGGTGAAATAAAATTCAATTTTATTTATTTAAAATAATTAGAGCTCTAGGGATCAAATTTGAAGCTTAAAGAAAAGTTTAATCCCTTTTTTTTGCCAATATCAGGGACTGATTTGCATAGTTAGGGGGAAGTTCATGTCCCATTTTTAATTTCAGTCCCTCATTCTTCTATTTTTTCAATTTTATCCCTTTATTTGGCTTTATTTGGGGATTTGACTTAATAGTTCATTTTGGTTTTCTTGGTAAATTTTCATAGTTAGGGGGAATTAAGGTTCTAAGTGAAAATTAGGGGAAATGTAAATCATCTTGAAATTGGGACCCTAGGATCATTATAGGTTATGAAATGAATAAAATTATCATGAAATGATGAGAAACAATTGGGGGATTGGTGGGTTTGGGTGGCCGGCCATGTGTAGATGGGTGAATAGTGATTTTTCTTGCTAGTTTGTGTAAATTGTGTTATAAATGATTTGAATGATAATTATTTGGGTGTTTGGTGTTAGTTTACATAATGATGATGAATTTGATGAATTGAGAATTTAGTGTAATTAAAGAAATTGTTAGTCAAAAGAAATAAAATGGTTACTAAGTAAAAAGAAAATTATATAAATTAGAAAGTCCATGTTTTCTCTTTTAGAGCCGGCAAAAAATAATGATGGAAGTGTCAAATAAGTCATGTTTGTATTAGTATGGAAATTATATCAAATACGATATGTGCTGTAATTACAATATAAATGAAAACGGAAGGTTTCTAATTGCTTTAATTTATAATTGATCTTGGTGATTTTGTTTTCATGCGTGTATATAGGGATCTCAAGGTGTCAAGAAAATATTAAATTGCTCTCGATCAAATCAGTCCGTTAAGGGCATTTTTAATCAATGAGAGAATTGATCCGCATGAGATACTTTGGCAGTTATGCCACAAACCCGAGCTAAAGGAGGAGCTTCTAACATAGCAGGTAGGTGTTCCGTACTTTTAATTTTGTTACATTATGTTATTATTGTTAATGTAGAAATTCAGGTATTTGTTCCGATATTACTGTGAAAATAAACAAATAAGTGAATCATGTAATAAAATGAGGTAAGGATACTTTGGCAGTTGTGCCACAAACCCGAGCTGGAGGAAGAGCTTCTAATACAGCATGTAAGCGATCCACACTTTTAATTTTGTTACATTATGTTAATATTGATAATGTAGAAATTTAGTCATTTATTCCGATATTACTATGAAAGTAAACAAATAAGTGAATTATGGAATAAAAGAAAGTAAGTGAGTGAGAGACTTGATTAGCTATTTTGGATATTTGGATAATTAATGATATCAATATGATATATTAATATCGACTTATATTTAAAACTTGATTAGCTACTTCTGAAAGGAGGCTAATGATGTGAAAGGATCCTTGACATCAACATTAAAAAAAAACATAAGTAAGATATTAAAGTGAAATGTGATTAGCTATTCTGGCTATTTGGATAACAAATAATATTAACGGGTTACATTGATATCAATATTTTTATTTTAAATTTGATTAGCTAGGGGACTAATGATGTCAAAAGTTTTCTTGATATCAACATTTCTAAATAATGGATTTAAGATATTTGAAAAGGGGTTGATTAGTTATCCAGGTTAGGATAAATAATGATATCAATGAGTTATATTGATGTTGACATTAATTATTAGTTTTGATTAGTCGGTCCCGGATAAGAAACACTAAATGATGCTGATAATATTACTAATACCAACAAAAAAAAGGGGGGGCATAACTGAATACTAAGAGGGTATGAATTTTCAAAAGAAATAAGGTGGATTAGATATCAAGAAAAGTGTAATAATATGATTGCACTAGATTCAAAAACATTGATAAAAAAATGATAAGTATGGTTAGTTCGTAATTTAAAATATTAAATAGTGATATAATTGTTACATTTTCATAATAACTATATTTGTTTTACATGGCCTTATCATTTGCGTCGAGTAATTTCCCACTCATCATGTTTTGTTATTATAGATTAGGAATAAATATGTATCATTTTGAGATTAACTGTAATCTTACTTAATTATGTATTAATGACATTTGAGTTTTATTTTGATGCTTGATTTTGAACATACAAAATCATTTAATATGATGTTATTATGACTCTTATATGTATGTTTTAAATGCAGACATAAATATCAATACTTGGTTAAAATGATGAGTATCATTGATGTGTGGCGAGATCAAAGATGATTGAATTATGATTGAGATTGTGTATAGAAGTGAATTGGAATATAGTCGATAACTTGGAACCTCTCGGTATAGAGTAAAGTTTGCTAAAGTTTTAGTAATTTTTTTTTTAAAATAAAATCAATGTGAATAAACATGAACATATGACTTTATTTCAGATAAATTTGGGTTGTTACAAATATGAGGACTGAGGTAATTGTGAAGAAAAATAGGCTGACGCGTGTAACACTCGCGCTAGTGGGTGGGAGAACACTACCACATTCAAACGGTGGGTAAGGAGTCTCTCGGTAAAAGTGGATCATTGAAGGCCATACACCAACTTCCACGATGATGTTGGAAGTGACGCGCTGAGCTCTTCCTGTTGTGGTGGTGGAAAAGTGGCAATGATGCTCCAATGACTCTTTTTTCTTTTTTTACCTCTTTTCTCTCTTATTTTCTCGAGATTTGAGCCAGACCTATCAAAATTAAAAAGTGTCTTGTCATTGTTTTTAATCAAATTTAGTTCTATTTTATTGATTGCTATTTGTTTTTAAATTCATTTTTAAATGATTGTTTTTTTCAATTTTACCCCTTAGTATTTGGTTTCATTTAATTTTTATATCAAATTTGATCCTCATTCTTTTTATTGTTAATTGTTTTATTTTAGATCATTTTTAATTGATTTGTTTTTTTCAATTTCATCCCTTAGCATTTGGTCTCATTTTATTTTTATATCAAATTTGGTCTTCATTCTTTTAATTTCTATTTTTTTAGGTCTTTTTTACAATTAATTTTTTTTTTTAGTTTCATCTCAAAAATTTAGGTTTGTTAGCATTGGGTTTCACAGGTTTAACCTGTGTTAACTTAAGTCTTTTTTTTTTCATTGTGTTTTTTTAAATTAATTTTTTTGTTTTTTTTTCTTTCAATATTTAGTTGATTTGAGAATTGAGTTTCATAGTTTTCTTTAATTTGCCTTCTATAGGGCTATCCTGGTATGACCAGGTTGCGGATTTGTCAGGTTGACTCGAGTGCATTCAGATCGTTTTTTTATCTTTTATTTTAAATTAATATTTTTTATTTTCAATATTTGATTTACTAGTAATTTAGCTTCTAATTCTTTTATTTTTTATTTTTTATGAGGTTATATCGTTCTAATTTAATTTTTACTTTATTCTTAGATAAGTTTATATAGACCTTTTAAAAATACTAAAATGATATGTTTTTATAATATTAGAAATCATTTATATTTTGTAGTTAATCATTGTCATTTATTTTATTTTCTTCAGTTTATTTACTATTAAAGTTTTTTTTAATCATATTAGAGCTTATTAATCTTAGTGGAATTAATAACCAACATCTTAACTTTTTTTTAGAAAAAACCACTAACAACACCCAGTATTTTTTTTAACATTAAAAAAAAAACTAACCAGCATTACACATTCCACCGACATAGAATTTGGGGGTGATAATGACTAATGAGGGAAATGTAAACCCTCCCGTGGAGCATGCTTGACTTTGAGAATATAGGACCCGCCACCGTGAACGATTATTATTATTTATTGAAAGACTCAACTAAAAATAAAGTTTTTTATTTATTATTATTTTTTATTAATATAAATATCCGGTCAGCTTGTTGAATACCTTAATTAATTTTATAAACCATAAAATTAACAACTATATAAGTTTTTAATAGCCCTGAGAGGACTCGAATTTATGAATATTAGAAAGCAAATTTAAAATCTGACCAGTTGAATTACTCTTTAAAATTAATTAATTATTTATTTATTTATATTTTTGATTAATATAAATGTCCAAATTAATTTATATATATCTTTAATAATTTAATAAATTTTAAAATTAATAATAATGTAAGACTTTATAAAACTAATAACCTCTATCCAATTAAACAACACCCTTTCTTATTTTGTTGGAGGAGAAGGAGGCAAAGGTCGCCATGTTAAGGTGGGAAAGTAGATTAAATTCTTCTCCGTATTTTCGTGCCACGTAAAATGTACTGCCAAAGCAAGTCATTGGGCCAACAGTCATCCCCTCTGCCTTTGACACGGCACCAGGCAAGCGACTGACTTTTAAGTCTTCACTCTCTTGTTAAAGTCTCGTGGCATGCACTCCTTCCTTCCTTCCTTCTCTCTGTACTGCTCTCTCAAGCTTGCATTCCTTTGCTAATAGCAGATGATGCTGTTTGGAAGTCTGTAGAGTTGGGTTTCTTTGCTTCAAGTAGCAGCAGGTTTGTGTCTTTTTTAACCTCTTTTTTCTTTTTCGTTTTTATCCACTTAGTTTTTAACTGGGTTTCAATAATTTAACGTAAAAGTTACTATAACCCTTTGCTGTTCTTGAATGACTCTGTATCAAAGTTGCTGGTTTTGCTTCTTCAAAGTTAAATTTGGGTATTCTTGTTCTTGTTATGAGCTGTTTATCAAAAAGCACCAATGTGTAAAGCTAGCTAATAAATTTGTTAAGTGTTATGCTTTTCTTAGTAATGCCATGTTCAACTGGGTCTTTGAGTTCTAAGCTCACCTCTCCTTGGTCTTATGGGTAAGAACTAAAGACAGTCTGCTAGAAGTTCTTTTGGCTAATGATGTTTTTCCACAACATTGAATCAGCTATCTATGTAAACTGCTTGGTGAATCAGGATTTGAGGGGTAATTAGCTGCAGATTATCATTAGGATTGTCACTAGGTTGATTCAAGATTGAGTGACTTAATGAGAGTATAAAATTAGTCAATAAGGTTGGCCATTATAATGAGAATAAAATGGCTTGTTCAGAACACATTTGTGAACAAAAATAATCACTGAATGGCTCGATTGCTGAAAGTGTTTTCTTAGGTAGTGACGGGTTACTGTACAAGATAGAAAAGATGGAGATAAGAGAGACAAAGAAGATAAGAAAAAGAGAAACGAAAATAAAATTATGTTTGATAGTGGCGAATAAGATAGAGTGAAGTAAATAAAATAAAATAAAATATAAAAAAATCTATTTTACCCTTAATATATTTAAAAAAATAATTATATATATATATATATATATATATATATATATATTTACTTTAGTTTATATTGAAATTAATGATATTATAAATTATAATAACACTAGTTATAAAAATTAGATTGTCCGACAGGTCCACCAAAACCTGAACTGGTTTAGGTTTAAAAAAAATAGTGGAAGGATTGACTCAACCTTACTCAATTAAAAACTCGGGTCGACCCATGACTCGAGATTAAACACGGGTCAAAAACCCGTTGATTTTTTTTTTAATTTTTTTTTGCCAAAACGAGGTTGCTTTGATTATTTTTTTAAAATTTCTTTTTTGGGTCAACCCGTGTTGACTCTCATGGCTCGTGATCTAAGCCTTGTCTTGGGCTGACTCTAGAGTTGAGTTTTAAAACTATGATAATAATCATTTTTATTGATACATTGAATCGGGTCATCCCGGGTTGATCCTCGCGACCCGTGACCTAGCCTAACCCCTGAGTCAAGTTTTAAAACTATAATGATAATTATTTTTACTCATACGTTAACCCAAGTCAACCTAGGTTGACTTTAGCGACCTATGACTCGACCTTGTCTCGGGTCAACCCTCGAGTCAAATTTTAAAACTTTGATGATAATCACTTTTAATTTTATGTTGACTCATGTCAACTCAGGTTGACCATCCTGACCTTTGACTTGGGCCTTGTCTCGGGTTAATCTCCAAATCAAGTTATAAAATTATGATAATAATTATTTTTATTCATACATTGACTCGGGTCAACCCGAGTTGACCATCTCAACTCATGACTTTGGCCTTCACTCGGGTCGTTTCTTGAGTTGGGTTTTAAACTTTGGTAACAATTACTTTTATCCTTACACCGAGTCAACCTAGGCTGACCCTCCCAACTCATGACTAGAGCTTTGCTCCAGGTCAACTCTCGAGTTGAGTTTTAAAACTATGATAATAACCACTTTTATTTATATATGTCTTAGTTAAAAAATTTTAAAATTGAGAGTTTTAAACAATGATATTTTAGGAATAAAAAATAAAAAATAAAAAATAAAAAATATTATCTTTGGAGATATGTCCTCTTTGTATCTCCAGTACAAAAATTCTCTCCAAAATTGTTACTAGAACTATTTTATTTTATGTCTTTGTCTCTATCTTGTCAACAACACATTTATGTTCATGTCCTTTTTTATTTTAAAACAGTAACCAAACACAATCTCAAGTTGCTAGTTGGTATAAATCATTAAGTACAGAAGGTGCTAACATTTGCATTAAGAAGTAGATTCCGTTGGCAGTTTTTGATCCATCAAGTACTAGCAGCTAGAAACACTGAAATCTGGTCAGTACTAGATTGCTTAATTGTATCCTTTTGAGCTTGAATTCAGTGAGCATTAAAGGTTATAAGCATGGGAACTAAGCTAACTAGAATTCTTCTGCTGTAATGTATTGGGCCTGAATGAGTTGTTTTTATGCATTTTTTGAGTCATTGCTATCATTGGAGCAATTGATGTTTCACCTGCATTTCTTATTTTTCTTCTCCCACATTTTGGGTACCCGTTCTTGTTAATCAAAATAATTTAGTGTGATTCTTCATTGAATTTTCATTCTGTAATTACACACGCATTTATGTGTATTGAATATTGACTTCATTTTCTGTTCCTTGTGTAGGTTCTATTAATAAGAAATGGCTAACCATGACAAAGATAATATTCCAACGCTGTCAGACACACATCCAAAGTCAGTGGATGAAAATGTGGATTCTCGATTTCGGCCATTTCTTTCCAGGACTCAAAGTGCATCAACTTCCATTCCTTTGGATTCCATGGAGTCCTATGGTTCTGAAACCAACATCGTTGGCTTTACTGGTCCACTGCGTAGTGCAAGAAAAGCTCCACTGGTACAGATGAGTGGTCCATTATATATCAACCGCAACACTGAAAACTTGTTTCTGGCAAAACATGGTGTAACAACTCGCAAAAAGGTGGATTCCAAGCCAGAAAAATATCCATCTCTTAATGGAAGGGATAAGAATGACTGGGATGACAACTATACTGCTACAAATGCCCATTTAATGAGGTCTGGGCAACTAGGCATGTGCAATGATCCTTACTGCACAACATGCCCATTGTATTACCATTCTACAGCTTCACAGCAAAGACATGCAAAAACTTCTAGTATATTTGATTCCAAGGTATGCTTTTGTTCTAATATGAAAAACCTTATACCTCCTGGAATTTCTGTCATGTTATTCTGGATTTTTACTGTTGCTACATTTTGCCCTCAATTATATGAACAGGGGGAACCAGTTTCTCTTTGGATTCAGGATTTAGACTTCAGCTCTAAGTGCCTATTTTGTGAAAAATACTTTTACTTGGTTACTTTGGTTGGATATTTTTATCATATATCCACGATTTTCCTCATCACTAGTTTGGTTTCATGATGATCTCTGTTATTATTGACCTAGTCAGTATAGCTCATCAACATAGCTGATTGCTCATTTTCTGAGATTGGAACACCCTACTAATATTTTTGTGGACCTTTCTACTGTAATAATGGGGGTACTGAAACATTTAAATGAATTTTATTTCTGCGCTTGCTAGCTTTATTTATAGAAGTGGAGTTTTTTGTGCATTTAAAAACTGGATTAATCGCTCAAATTGTCCTTGTATAATAAAGAAATTCTACAATTTATCCTTATTTGCTTATGATTATTTTTTATTTCCAAAATTCCCTTACAAGAAGACTTTCATGTGCAGATCATGTGATTAATTCCAATGGTTTAGTCTGAAAAACTTGCCAAAAAGATAGATTAGAAATTTAATGTATTTTCAAGGATAAAATTGACTCGATTTGATATACCAGGACAAATTGGATAATTACCCTATTATATAAAGATAGAGTGAACCATTAATCCATAAAAATTTCACTATGCTCATCCAATATGACTGGAATTTTTTGATAATCTTGGTACAATATTTTGCTTCTGAAAAAGCACAAGTACTTTGTTCTTGAAAGTGACAAGTAGTTGCTCAGTAGGATAAAACATAAAAATCTTGCAAATGACTTCTCATTTCATTGACATGCTATCGCAAACTGGTCGTACTTGGTGAAAAGATGAAATATTTTGAATTCATGACGTGATGAATCTCACAAGTCGAAATACAAGTTGTAATTATGGTGATTGGTCTGGACTCTTGATGCTGTTCTTGTTGGTGATGATAGAGCGGCAGTGGAGGAATGGGATTATGATAATTGTTTTGATGTCTTCATGAAGGAAAAGGTGGTGCTAGTTTTGTCTGCAGTATGTATGTGGTGGTAATAGAGGCTGGACAGATCAAAGGAGTGTTGGTGTTATTCTTTATGGTCAGAAAGTGTTACATGTCATCAGATATTGTGTCTCAGTTTCCTCTTATTTTGAACCATCCAATTGAAAAAAAATGTTATATTGAAGAGTGTCTTTTAGTTTGTATAGTTAGGTATTGGTTGTAGGAGTAATATATGTGTATTTATTTGAGGGCAGGGACTTTTATGGGCTCTGGTTGCGCATGCTTTCTGGGTACTGAACCTCATAACTGTTAATGAAATTATTAATGATGATTCATATGGGACATGGTTTGTTGGTCAGGGAGTTGGGGCTTTGAGTTTCGTATTCTCTTTTTCGATATTGGAATTGGAATATTTTATCTTTATGATCATCGTAAATTCTTTTGTTAGTGTTCTTCTGTTGATATAGCCTACTGTTATGGAACCTGTTAAATTCTTAATTTCTTTTGGAATGCTCACTTCATTGATCGTTTGCAAAACTCTCACTAGCAATCAGTTAAATTCTCCAACGGAAGAACTCATAAAAGCTCAAGGTTGGATCTTGACACTCTGTTTGTTGGTTCTGAGGACTACAACATGATGGTAGGGGAAAATTGGTGTTCAAGTTGAAGGAATTTGGAGGAAGAAGAAGAAAAACTAGTTCAATTTTTGACTTTTCAAAGTCGTAGATTCATTATGTTTTTGAGGACCTAATATGATAATTGGTTAAGAGAATCAGTTTTTTTTTTTTTTTTTTTAAAAAGATTTTGACAGCTTATATGCTTATGGTGAAGATGATGGATTGATGCATTGACAAAATTTGATCATTGGTTTTCATGTCTAAAGTCCCTAATTTGATTTGTTTTTATTTAGTAAATTTCTTATGCCATTGTTAACTTGGTAAACTAGACAAACCATTTTTTTCTTCAAGATGGTTTGTAAGGACTTTATGGAGGGGTTGGTTGGCTTCAGACAAGATCAAGAAGCAGTGTTTGACTGTTTTCCTTGTGGGAGAAAGCATTGGTGAAAAACGTTGTGCACACTCTTTACTCTCATTTTTCCATAGTTACATGAGCTCAAGTAAAAATATAATCAACAATATCTACCAGACAAAAAAAAAACATTCCAACTGCCTGAGAATTGTGTATCTTTTCTAATTTTACAAGTAGGAAACCGTATCCAGTATCCTGTGAATGGGCTTATATTCTCATTTGTAACATTACAGTCTGTTGAACCATTACTCGATCATTGCTTTATTTATAATTATTGCTGCCATATCTTTGTTATTACCAATTATGATAATTTTATGGGCCTACTTCAATGTGTTCATTCAACTTTTTGTGCTTCTTGCAGTTTCATAGTGTTCTCTATGGAGATGCTAAAGGCTGGGCAAGGAGATTCAATAATGCTATAAACTCATATATTCCTGGAGTTATGAATCCTCATACTAAAGTTGTTCAGGAGTGGAACAAATTTTTTGTCCTTTCTTGCTTGGGGGCAATTTTTGTTGACCCCTTGTTTTTCATCTTGCTGTCGGTGAAACAGGTGTTGTTGATTTGTTTATATTTCCAGAATTTATAATTAGAGTTGCATTAAAATTGTGAAGTTCATAGATTGTGCATTTACATATAGCTCAGTAATCATGCTTTTAGTAACTTTTATGCAGGTTTGTGCAATGTATTATGCAGAGATTTTTTTTTATTTCTTTTTTCCTGCAAGGATATGAGATTTTTCTTCACATCCTATTGAGTTTTGCATTCAGATTCCAGAGTTCGCCCTGAACAGTATGTGTGGAATCTGGATATTCTATTGCTGAGAGGTTCCATGATAAGGTCTTTTTGCTGTTTGTGATTTCATGTGGATTATATAGAACTCCCAGATTCCACACATACTGTTCAGGGCGAACTCTCATAATAATGCTCAAAGCTGCTGTTATTGTTTAGACACTTTATCTGTTTTGAGGTTCAATGCTTTGTTATTTAGGCACTTTATATAATATTCTCCTCGGTTCATTACTTCATGCTGTATTGTTTTTGGTTTTACATGATTTTCTTTTCTGGGTGCAGGAAGAAAAGTGCATAGTTATTAATTGGGGAATGACTAAAGCAGTTGTGTTTTTAAGGTGCTTGACTGATGCCATCTTCTTACTGAACATACTTCTTCAGGTACAAAGCTGTGTTTTATTAGGAGAAAAAAACTCCTAATAAAAATGATGAGCTTGTATTTGTGTTCTTCTAATTAGTTCAGTATGATTGTCAAATTCCAGTGCCTTTGTCTTGAGCTATTGTAAAACCCAGCTTTGACCATGTACAAAAACTGTTTTAACTAGCTGATTAATCCATTAATATTCTCTTCATTTATTTTCTGCAGTTTAGGTTAGCTTATGTAGCTCCTGAATCTAGAGTGGTTGGTGCTGGAGAGTTAGTTGACCATCCAAAGAAAATTGCCAAGCACTATCTCCGAGGATTTTTTTTTATTGACTTATTTGTGGTATTACCACTTCCACAGGTATGTTATTCATTCTTTGACTAGCATATCCTTCTTCTGGGATTGGTGTCGAGTCTGTTGTGAGAGGTGCTTAAAAGAAAAGGCTGTTAAGGCATTGTAACTATCCACCTTCAGAAATTTGCTTAAAAATCAACATGTTGCATCTATATTCTTGTGTTTGAATAGTTAGTTATCTAATTATCAGTGTTCTGAACCTAGCTGAGGATGTGAAAATTAATTACATGTCATTATGTAATTTCAATCCTGGCGAGCACAAGGATGTCTCTGGGCCTTATACCCAAGTTAGTTCAAGCAAGTCTGAATCTGATTGCATGATATGTGGAGGATAAATAATGTCCACAATTGGAAATCAAGTCTTGCAAGAACCTGAAAATGGTAGGGGTAGATAATGAATCAACAAAAGTGAAGTGTCCAGTGCTGCAGCCTCTAATATGTAATGAGCAATGCCATGACAGTGATTTTCCGAACACTCTCCAAATCTCATTGTCAGTCATATATATGCATCTCAGGTTCCATAAATGGAGATATGTGCGTCTATCTTGCCAAGATTGAGATTTGAAGAGCATGTGGACAATCACTTTCAAAGTGACCATCCATAGTGTTACTCAGTGTGCATTTACATCCCTGATAAAAAAAAAAAAGCATGAACAAATATCTATAGCCCAACTAGTTTGGGTTGAGGCTTTGTTTTCGTCGTCGTTGTCGTCGTTGTATGTGAATAGAAAGAAATTACTTTGAAAATGGTTTGCATTATTGATAAACTTCTAGTGTTTTGAGTAGAACTAGACAAACTTTCATGTGATTATTTAAGGAAAGCATTCGTAGTTAACTGGCAATTAACAAGAAAAAGGTTAGAAGATTTATGTGAAGAGAGCTTCTACACTTGACGCAACCCTTCTGCCTTTGTAGCAGTACACCGTACAGAGGCCAAAAGTTATCCTATCTCGCCTCAGTTGCTTTAAATTGAAAGGAAAAGATCCTTAAAGTCCTCCCCATTCCATTTACCAAACAACAACAACAAATATAGGATACCTCCAAAGAAACATACAATCCTTGTTCAGTGAGCCTTTGCTTTACAATTACAGTTGACTAGAGTGACTAGCTGGAGATAGATGGAAGTTTTAATTATTCTGAATTTCTTGTCACATGCTGAAAATGAAATAACTTGTGATTGCTTGGAATATAAACTGTAAATCTTCTAGTATTTGGATAATTGTGTCTAATATAATTTGTAATCTTTCTATTATTTGATTATTTGTGTCTAACATAAATATTAAACCTGCATCTGATACCATATTCTTGGTAATAATTTGCAGATCACTTTGTTTTTACTACTCCTACCAAAAGGATTGGATTCCTTTGGAGAAAACTATGCCAAGAATATTTTACAGGCAGTGATTCTTGTCCAGTACATTCCAAGGTTGTTGAGGTTTATTCCTCTTCTCATTGGTCCAAATGGCTTCATATTTGAGACGGCTTTGGCAAACTTCTTTATAAATCTTTTCACCTTTTTGTTGTCTGGCCATATCATTGGATTGTGTTGGTATCTCTTTGGCTTGCAGGTGAGTAGAAGTCATTATGTGCTTAAATATGCTGGCAGAGTTTTTTTTTTTTTTAACATTTTTCTTGCCATTTGAATATCCAAAAGCTTTTATAAACATTGTTACTATTCCAGATTTCATTATTAGAGATACATAGAGTGGATGAACTGTTAATGATACTTTTTTTCATTAGTTTCACCCTCTCCTATTAAAGAAGTGAAGTCATAATGCAATCTCAAGTTTGTAACCTCTGAAGCAATGAAATAATTCATCATTCTGTTTTTTATTTGAATTATAATATAATGAAATCATAATTGTTTTCAAATAAAGTATATTAAACTAGTTTCAAAATCAAGACCTGAGCATCATTCCTTCCAAGTTTCTCATGCTGCTGTCATTGCTCAGATTTCAAGTCTATTTTTTATAATGATTTTAAGACTTGTTTCATGTATTTTCTAGCATGTATCTTTACTCATCTGCATATATCCTTCCCATATATCAGCGTGTTTCGGTGTGCAATTATTTAATGACTGAAAATTCCTACATGGAAGGTTTAGCTATTGAGCAGTATTTGTGCTCTCAAAGTCAATAAAACAAACTCCTAGTTATTTTTTGGTTTACTTGTATGACACTTATTTTATCTTCGTATGTTGTCCTGACATGGTTTGTTTGCTGTCTTCTTGTATTATCCTGGCATGGTTAGTTTGCTTTCTTTGGCATATTGCTTGCTTTCTCTTTTTGTTAATTAAGAGAACTCTACAACTACTTTCATATTACAATGCATCAGTGATGGTACTCAAACGATTCTCCTACTCTTTTAACAGAGGTTAATTCATTGTCTTCATCATGCCTGCCGTAATTCTAGTTATAAAAATGACTGCATGAAGTGGATAGATAGTGGTGGACACAAGAAACATGGGTCTGATACAAGCTGGGATAGCTGGAAAGAAAATGCCAATGCCAGTGCTTGTTTTACGTTGGATGGTTTTTCTTATGGAATCTATGCCCATGCAGTCAATCTCACTGGGGAGAATACCATCATCAGATACACATATTCATTAGTTTGGGGAATCCAGGTATGGAATCAATGGCATCTTTTGTACACCGTTCTTTCATTTTCTTCTATCTATTATTAGTTAACTGGAAATTTTCTCTAAAGTAAGGCGTGCGAACTTGCCACTTGAAGTTGTGTTTACCAAGATGGTATTGCTACTAAGAATATTGTCTTTAATCATCATGCTTTTATTCTTAGGTAATAACTTAGTCATTGTCCAATTTTTGTTTGATGGGTAATTGATCACTTTGGTGCACTTATTATCAAACCTAATCTAACTGTGGCTTTTAATGTTGTACAGAATTTCTGTATCACTGCAGAAAACATTCCTTTGATTTTATCTAGTTAATATTTACCATTGGATCAAAGTTTTAATGGTTGACTTGCTAATTGTTCATCTGGTTGTTCAATTTTACTGAATTTGGGGCTGTTTAGTATTCCACTCTTAATTCAATTCAACAATCATCCATTCACTGTCATCTTTAAATCATTAAAAAAATGAAGTTCATGGCTGCAACAACAAAATCTTGTTGGCAAGATTGGTGAATGTGCTTTTGTATCATGGCCTGTGTTCCTAGCAAAACTCACACCTCCTACAAATCATGGAAAGCCCATTACCCCATTTTTTTTTTAAAAAAAATGTTATTGAACCCATTAGGATCCACAACCTAGGTCACGGGTTTGATGAGTTAACCCGGGTTGACCGGAATCGATACAATATGTCATCATCTCAATGTTGAAAAAAAAAATTTTAGCTTCAATTTTATTTTTAAAAGTGAAACCTCTTTTTACTAGTTGTTCAGGTTGTCTTTAAACTCGTGTGTGTGGTCTTTATTTTTATGTTATTTTTTTTGTCCTTTGATTTTTTACTTTTGTCTTTAAATCTGTCAAGTCGATTGGGTTGCAACTCTCACATGATTTAATTAGAAGCCTAGACCTAGTATGGACTCGAGTCAGGAGTTTGCAAGTTTGACAATGTCAAAAAATTCATCGTAGCTTGGATATTCTTTTTTTAGTTCAACCCGCAGCATAGAAGTAAACTAGTACTCTATATTTCTTGTTAACATAATCCTATATTTTATTATTATTTTGTGAAGCAAATTAGCACTCTTGCTGGAAACCAAACACCGAGTTATAACTCTGAGGAAATCCTCTTTACCATGGCGATAATTGGAATCGGCCTTTTGCTCTTTGCTTTTCTCATAGGAAATATGCAGAACTTTCTTCAGGCTCTCGGTAGGAGGTATGATTTATTGTTGAAATTTTCTTCTTAAATATCTTGCAAAAGCCCCCTTTTTCCCCCCCGGGGGGGTGAATGTTTGTTGGTGAAATCTTTATTCTTGTGAATCCATTTCAATAGAGTTCTTATATGCAAGCATGGATGGTCTGGGTCAGATTGAGTATGTTAAATTGTGCTTTTAGTGAGGAAGAAATTTATAGCTTGTGGGTTAAAGATTATCCTGGGTTAAGATTTAAAGATATTTTCTCATTACTCTCTTGTTCAAACTCATTCATGAGTTTTAGATGCATCTTATATAATGATGGTCATCATGGCTTTTTTTTTTTATCCTTTAAAAAAGAGAGAGAAAATAACCTGAGGTAGTGCGATTAACCTATGCCAAAATAACTTCACCATGCTTGAACTCTTACTCTCAGTAAAGAAAGAATCTGACGCAAAGTCCACTATATTAACAAGAGACTTTGAAAAATATAATCTATTAGCAAAAACAAAATTCTGTTTAGGTAATCTTGAGAGTGCATGGTATGGTCACCTCGTACCATAAGTCAATTACATACACTGCTTCTGAGTTGTTTTTATGGTCACCTCATTAGCTATTATAATAGTTACCATAAGTCAAGTTGTAGGATGGAGCAAAAATGGATAGAATTGCTGCACACCTGGACACATTTATAGCACGTATTGTTGTTCATGCCTAATGTCAATTCTGATATGTTGATAATCGCTATAGTTTCAATGAAAAATATACTCGTAAGTACTTGCAATCCTCCATGTTTTTTCAATATCGTAGTCTAGTAGGCTACTCTTTGATATCACATCACATCAAGTTCAGTTGTTGAATCGATTAAAGAATAGGCTTACACCAATTGGGTACTCAACACAGTTAATCTTCATGAATGTGAGTTCAATATTTTAATTTAAATCTCCGAAGATGGAAGTGATATGTGAGAAATGAGATCAAAAGGCTATTATGAATGCACCTTGAGAAGAAAATGTTGTAAACCTGCATGTAACTTTTGATATGGTGCCATTATGATGCAATTCACGTTAACCATTTAGTTTTTGATTCCTAATTTGTTATTTACAAGTAGACTAGAATGTCATTTGTTTGACTAATCATTACTTGACAACTATTTATCGTTCTCCCTTCTAGGAGGGCAGAAATGTCACTAAGGCGACGTGATGTTGATAAGTGGATGAGACATCGACGCTTGCCGGTAGAACTAAGAAGGTGTGCTATTAATTTTAACTTCTCATCTCTCTCTATATATATCTGTTTTTTTTTTTTATATATATTTTTATCTTTTTTTGTAATCCTTTCTCCGTCGCTCCATCACACAAACACACTTCTATCATATATTATTGACTTGAAGGATTAGTGTTGAAATTTAATGTAATTCAATACAATTTCAAAGCTATACTGCAAGTGAGTTAGTAGCTCAACTAGCAATAGTCAAGTAGTAAGGAGTTAACTAGGAGAAGATGACATCCCTGGTCTGAATACTATCACTTTCATTTTCTAACCCACATATAAGTATGCAGTTGACTAGGAACCTTGAGTTGATGAGCTGTTTTTCATGGTTTGACTCTTAGATTTGGTCATCCACTTGTGGGTTGCAAGGTTGTACTGTTCAAAGTGCACAATGACTGAAACTTGTTAGCAATATCATCAATTATCAGAAAGTACAAATATTAAACTATTGAAAAGATATTGGTAAATCCTTGTCTAGTCCATTCAAGACCTTAATCCATTCACTTTGAAGAAAAGATCACATAATTTTTTTTTGTTAGACCAGAGATCCTTTTTTTTATGTGAAAACAAAATTCATGTGTTATGTTTTTTGAAGGCTTATTTTCTCATCAAAAGAAGATGTGTTTTATAACTGATGGAAATTATACAACCTTTTCACTCCACAACCTTTCAGGAAAAATAACTAATGTGAGGAATAGAATTTATTTATACAAAAAAAAGCTAAAGCTAAAGGGATTTTCACTGTGCACATATACACATTTCACTATTCATTACAATAGTGTAAATTTCTTTTTTAAAGCACAATAAGATGACTACATTGCCCTTGAAGACAATTTTTGAAGCTAGCATATAAGGGTTTTTTTGTCTTCTTACTTTTTAAAATATAGTAAAATGATAACTTTACTCTTAGAAGCAAAAATTTTAAAGTTTGCATTCATGGGTTTTTTAGTCTTTTTCCTTTTTCTTTTTTTTTATTATTATCAAGTAGAGTAATGGCAATTTGACCTTTTAGTAAACATTAAATATTATTTAAATAAAAAAAAGTTATTGGTGCATAAGAGCTTCCCGTACAATTCGAGTGATGCGTGCAACGTTTCTCGATAGTAAAAAATATCATTTCATCGTGTCGTTGGAATCACTACCATGTCCTTTTTCTTTTTAGCCAGCGCGTGTTTATGGTGGTAGGGTGGTTTATTGTTAGCGGAGCATTTTTTATTTTTTTTCTTCTTTTCTCTCATCCTTTGAAAAATTTCGTAGTTGTCCTTTTCGTTATTAATATTTCAACTTACATCCTTATTTTTTTTATTTTTAATTTTTGTTCTTGATCTTTATGTAAAAGATTTATTTATTTTTAATTTTATCCTTCAATTTCAATTTATGAAATATTACTTTTTCTTTTTTTCCAATTTGGTCATTATTCTTTTGATTTCTATTTTTTTTCTTGACCTTTTTGTACAATTTTTATTGGTTTTTAATTTCATTCTTCAATTCGAATTTATTGTATATTATTTTTTTTCAATTTGGTCTTCATTCTTTTGATTTTCCTTGTCCTTTTGTCATAATTATTTTTCTTTTTAATTTCACCCTTCAATAAAAAAAATTTAGTTGCCCTCTAATTTGTTTTTTATTTCGATTTTTATCCTGATTTTTTTATTTGTTATTGTTTGTTTAGGATCCTTTTCTATGATTGATTTGTTTTTCTGATTTAACACTTCAACGTTTGATTTGTTGTGGATTAAGCTTCATGGTTTTTTTTATGTATGATGCTTTCGGTCTAATAAATCAGGTTATAAGTTTAAAAAGTTAACACGAGTTGACATATTTTTTTTTGTTTTTTTTACTTTTTTTCTTTTTCTATTTCATCGTTCGACATTAGTTTATATATATATAAAGATGACTTTATGGTTTTTTTATTTTATTTTTTTCTATTGGGATCTCGGTCTAAGACTTGAGCCGTGGATTTGGTAGATTGACCCGGGTTGACTCACATTTTATTATCTAAGTTACATCTTTATCATGCTAATTTAGATTGATTCAGGTTGATTTTTTTTTAATCTAATTTCATCATTCCATATTTAATTGGATTAAAACTGAACTATATCATTTGTCTCCTATTGGAAAAAAGGTTTTTTCCTAGGTTATCATGATCGCTTTTTTCTTTGTCTGTTTGTTGTTATTGTCTATTTTTTATCTAATTAAAATAAAACCAGATTATTTGACCAGTCAATATTATAACCGGAGTAGTAGATTTTTCTTCTTTCTTTAAAATACGCTTACAACACCTAAACATGTTTTTATGAAAAAAAAGATAATAAGGCCCTGCAGCGTTGTGCGAGCCCACATCTAGTTTATTATCTAAATATGAAATGAATAATAGGCCACAAAAATAACATTTTCATTTAAAATTAAAATGTAACTAACATTCTTCAACTTGGCTCATTTACCATTTAATATGTCTTGATTCAAAGTTGGTATATCCTTAAAATTCTTCCCATGGATACAATGTCCTTTGTACCCAAGCAAAAGAGTTTAAATTGAATGAATCGTAACGGTAAGTCCCTTGGAGCAGGTGTTACCTTCCATGTATTACAATGTAACTCTTTTTTGAATGAAAACCATATGTTGTACATATCTTTATGATTGAACTTTCAAATATTCATTTAGAGTCACAAATAAAATTCAAATATGCATTGTTATTCTCTAAACTGCATGCGTATAACCAAATAAGAGAAGACAAATATAAAATTAATGTAGATTTTTAAATCGATAAAATGCGATACAAACACAAAGTATCTCAATCGTATAAAGACTACATGATAGAACTAAGTCTCGTATGCCCAACATGCCCCGTATAAGAAATAAGTGATAAACCTTTTTGTCAATAGATTAGCAATCATCAATCTAGTATTAATGTGTTCAACAATCACTTTGTTTGCTTTGACATGTTTTTGAATAGCTAGATACTTAATGTCGATGTGCTCACTATGACTTCCGCTTTTATTATTCTTGGCCAGAAACACTGCAACAGAACTATGCAATAAATCTTCAGTGGCTTGGGAATTGTTTCAACAACTTTAAGCCTCAAAATAAAACTTCTAAACCATATAGCTTGTGATGTCATTTCAAAGCATGATACAAACTTTGCCTTAGTGATAGAGGTAGCAACCAAAGATTATTTTGCACTTCTCCAAGAAATGGCCCCTCCAACTAATAAGAAGACATTCTTGAGTCAAGGTAGCCAACAAAGTCAAAATTTGAATATCCAATCACTTCTAGATGAATCACTTATATATAAGCTTGTAGTCCTTAGTACCTTGAAGGTATCACATGATTTATTTTTTTTAGCTATCTTATGATCCAAACTTGGGTTACTTTTGATGTCTGCCCAACATTCTAACTACATATGCAATGTTAGGTCTTATACAAACCTAACATACATTAAACTTCCAATTGCGAAAGCATATGGAATGTACTTTATTTGTTCCCTCTCCATATCATTTCTTGGATTTGATTCAATCTGAACTTGTCACCTTTACAATAGCCTTATTAAGATTTCTCTCTAAAACTTTCATATGAAATTTCTCTAAAATTTTATTGATATAGGCTTATTGAGACACTCCTAATGTCCATCGGGATTTGTCTCTCTCAAGCTTTATGTCTATGATATAAGAAGTTTTTCCTTTATTTTTTCATATCAAATTGCATCAAGAGAAATTGCTTAATCTCATAAGTAAACTCAAATCACTTGAAGCAAGTAGAATATCATCTACATATAGGACTAAGAAAATTATTTTACTCCCACTAACCTTATGGTAAATACATTGATCCATGATATTCTTTGTATAATCAAATAAAAAAATAACATTATGGAATTTTAAATACCATTGAGGGGAGGCTTGTTTAGCCCATATATAGATTTCTTACTAGAACATTGGAGGAATCAAAATTTGTAACGCATAAAGTTTGAACAATTGCAAATAAACAACAAGCTTACAAAATATGCAATGAAGCTAAACATGGAGTATCCACCCATGCAAATTAATCCAAACAAATAAATCAACATGTCATTATAATCTTTCATGTGGGCTTACATTATAACACAAGTGATTTATATTACTTTATGATGGAACTGTCATTTTATCTCTAAAAGAATTTTTCTAAGCCTGTAGGAAACTGGGTTATATATATATAAAAACCAAAAACACTGTTGAAAAACAATATGCATTACAATACTAAATACGTAGTTAATAGATAGCTTAGATAAATTATGCACAGGACAATTAAAACTAAAACGTAAGCATCAAAACTCTATCATTCAACTCCTTTGTATAGTGTCGCCAAACTCAAATCAAAACCCTTGTTTATGTACATACAACCTTACTCAAATGAAATGGGATTCATGACATTTATTCGTTTGAACCATTTAGCAGTGTCCTAGCAAATATTCTTTCATTATGACTTGCATGTTGCTGTCCCTTTTTATTTTCCATCTATAATATTTCCCTTTGTTTTTGTGGTGCACTTCTAACGATTTACTTCTATGTATGGTTGCATTCCTTGGAATATGTTTCGTAGATCTAATAACAGCTGAAACTACTCTCATGTAGGAGAGTGGTAGAAGCTGGACGGTACCATTGGGCTGCTACTAGAGGTGTAAATGAAGAAATGCTTCTGGAGAATTTGCCTGAAGACCTCCAGAGGGATATAAGAAGACACCTCTTCAAATTTGTCAAGAAAGTAAGATACAAATATCGTGGTCTAATAAAATTGCTTTGCTACGTATTGCAAGCCCATTTATTACTTCAGATCCTTAGGGCTTATAACTTCCCAGTTTAATTTGACTGTGAGGTGGCATTCAAACTCCAATCTCATTCCAACCAAAGAGAATTTTGAATTATCATGTATTTACCTGTAACATTTTGTAGGTATGGATTTTTCGCCTGATGGATGAACATGTCTTAGATGCTGTTTGTGAGAAATTGAAACAGAAAATATACATTAAGGGAAGTGAAGTTTTTTGTGTTGGTGGTCTGGTTGAGAAGATGGTTTTTATTGTGCGTGGAAAATTGGAAAGCATCGGACATGATGGGACGGTGGTAGCCTTATCTGAAGGGAATGTTTGTGGTGAGGAACTTTTCACATGGTTTCTTGAGCATAGTTCAGTGTCCAAAGGTATATTATTATTCTGAAAAATATATTGATTCTTATTTCACTTCATTACTGACTGGTTTAAGTTACCCGCTAGCTAAACTTCCAATGGCTTCTGTCACACCATAAGAGCATGAACATGGTTTATTTTACTTCCTGGTGCAGATGGAAGGAAAATCAAGATTTCTGGACAGCGTTTGATTAGCAGCAGGACAGTAAGATGCTTAACAAATGTAGAAGCATTTTCACTCAGTGCCGCAGACCTTGAACAAGTCACCAGCCTTTTTGCAAGAAACCTGCGGAATCCGCTCGTCCAAGGAGCCATAAGGTTATTCCGATGCCAATTCATAGCTTTTAGCATATGCTTTAATGAGGATACCAGTTTGGTCATGCAGGAAAACAATGCATTTCAATTATTATTCAAGCTTTTCATCTTATTCCCCTGAGAAATTACAAAAACTCGAATTCCATTAAAATTTCATATCATATAATTTCATTCCAACAACACATTTACAACAAAAAAAGAGAGAGAGAATATTATTTACGATAATAACAAGATAGAAAATTTTCACGCATTCCAGTATCATTGTCATGGATCCAGGATCCAAATCAAATGTTGGATATCAGATTGTGGACATGAGTCATAAACTTAAAGGGGATACATGGCACATTAAATCAATGGTTGCAAAATGCACTCTTAAAACAGCAAGCTCTTTCACTTGACTTTGTTTTGCTTTCTGACAGGTATCAATCTCCCTACTGGAGAGCCCTTGCTGCTACCCACATTCAAGTTGCCTGGAGATATCGGCAGAAGTGTCTGAAGCATAGCAAGACCTCTCAATCAAATCATATTACCTCTCTCTCGAATCATTCTTCTTTCTCGAGGGTTTAGATCTTGTATTTTTAGATTGCTAAGTGATCTTGAGCCTATCTCCCTCTCGAAAGCTTCTTCTTACAAAAAATTATTGTAGAACCTTGTCTCTTAAAATTAATTTCTTCAAGAATTTTCTTAAATCATATCGCTTTACATACACTTGAAGTCAAGGCCAAAAATTTAACTTTCATGGTTGATAAAGAAATAATTGATTGTGTTTTTAAAGACTATGAAATAGCTCTTGAATTAAGTTTAAAAATATATCTAGAAGTGCTATTATTGGGTAAAGTTGGTAAAGCCAGCATTGAGACCCAACAAGGCAGCAACCTCTAAATTTTGATAAGATTCAACTAAATTAAAGAAAACTAACTTATCTTCACTCATGTAATTGATATAGCCATTGTCTAAGAACCATAAATCTGGGTGATTTTTTTTCATTCCTATAACAAGTCATAAAAAGAAAAAGTGTTATCTCCTATTTCTATAAAATTAGATTTTATACCATCATTGATATAATCATATTTGTTACATTTTAAGCATTCAACTTTTAATTTGTTCATTGATATAATGTTCATATTTCATTGACTTTGGCTTGTAAAAAGTTGAATAATTGTTTTTATATCTTTTTTTTTTAGAATTAGAATATTGATTCTTTAAAATTATGATATAAAAATCTACCATTATCGTTGCTTGTACTTCCTTAAACACCTTTATATAAGGTAGAGTAATAATTATTAAATGAAACTTGTAATGCATGTTCTTTCTTGTCTTGTTGATTCAACTTTTGCTCATGAATTAATAAGGAAGTTTGCAATTTATCAATGAAGAATTCATAAATATTCTTAGATTTCTCTGTTGAACACATAACAAAATTGAGTTTTGAAGTCAATGATTGAAGAATCTTCTCATTGATGGGAACTTCAAGGGTAAGAATATAAGAACCCACACGTAAAAAAAAGCAATCTAAAAAGGAAAGCTAAACTCATATTTAAGGATAGAGAAAACTTGACACAATGATTGCCTAAAACAAGGCATCAAAGTTACTGGAACGAAGACTTCAACACAATAATTATAAGGAATCGTGAATTGAAAGTATAAGGAAGAATGCCACAAAATAGTTAATCTTTGATAAGTTCAAGATAGTTCAACGAAGAACTAATATGTATGAGTAATTCTCACACAAGCAAACAAAAGTTACGAAAAAAATCAATAATAATCCAATCAAAAGTTACGGCATCTCATCATCAATGTTGTCACTCTCGATCTCAATATTATTGTGATTCTTTAAAATTATAGCTCTCTTAATTGGACATTAAGAAGCTATGTGTCCAAATCTCAAATCTCATACACCTAAAATACTTTATATCTCAATTACAAGTCGTTCGAGCATCAGATTTACCTTTAGAATTAGTAGTGATATCTTTCTTTGCCTTAGAATGTTCGATTTTAGCACCCATAATTGACTTGGTTTAGGCAACCCTATCTTTCTTATAATTCAGCCTCCATGATGAAAACCTAAATTAACAACTTGTTATGTATCTCCCTTTCTCTTATGTTGCCTTTCCAACTTCGTAGCTATATGGACTACGTCTTTTAACTCTATATAATGTTGCGACTCAACTATATTTGTTATATCACGGTTCAAACCATTTAGAAACCTAGCCATAGTTTCTTCTCTATCATGTACTATATTAGCTCGAATCATAACAATTTTTATCTCTTTATGATAATCTTCAACACCCTTAAATCCTTGAGTTTAACTTTGCAATCTGTGATATAATTCTTGGTAGTAGTGTTCTAGAACATATCTCTTTATCATGATTGCTTTCATCTATTCTCAAGTATTAACAAGTCTCTCATGGTTTCTTATCTTACTCAAAACAAGTTGATTCTACCATATTATAACATAATTAGTAAATTTAATTACAATGAGTTTTACCTTTTTCTCATCTAAATAGTAATGACAATCAAATATCATTTCAACCTTTTTTTTTCCATTCTAAATAAGTCTTGAGATCATTTCTCCTCTGAAACGCTAGAATTTTAAAATTGATACTCCCAAGTTTCTATCCAAATAATCAAGATCTCTACCTGCACCTTTATAGTCGAATTGATCATCTTGTTGAAAACCTTTATCTCTTCGGTTTCTAGGTTTCCAAAATCTACCCCTTGACCAATTGATGCATGGTCAACATCTTTAGATTTTCCCTCTTCATTCTCGTCAACAAGCTCATTTATAAGTGATATAGCTTGTTTTTCTAGCCTTCTAGCGTTGGGATCCCTACGATTTGACCTATCTCGCATATTACCAATCACGGACTCATACCTCTCTAGCTTGTCAAAAACCTCTCCAAACCTCAACTTTGTCCTCTTAAATTGTTATAGCTTAGCTCAAATCATAAAAATTTGATTATCCCTCTCTTTTAGTGGTGATGTATCGCATTTGAAAGATATCATCGAAATCTAAAAATCACATTGATAGCAAGAAAATATATCGTCACTCACTCTCTCACTTGTTTGCATTTAAATAGATGTCACTCCATATGTGTTTCACTCAAATATAGCTTTTCACAATAATATGCTTATATTTTTGTCTTTTACCTCTCGTGCTATCTTTGTTAGTTCTTTAAGAAACTAATCCTAAACAAATAAAGAGAATAAGTTGTAATATCAACCTTAGATTGTTTGGAATCAAAGAATTAAGAAAAAAAATGGCAATAAAATGAGTTATGAATACAAAAATAATAACACAAATAAAATAACAACAAAAACAATACGAACACAAAAATTAATATGAAAGTAAAAATAATTTAGAATTACTAATTTAGAATAAGATGTAATTTAGAATCTCTAAGAAACCTAAAACTATCTATAGACTACTAATTTAGCCAAAAATAATAGTAGCAAAACAAAGAAATTTGGGTGATGCAAACTGACACCAAAGAAACTAATTTTGCAATTTAGAATTACCCAAACTTATATGTGTTTAAATAACCCCAAAATCAATTATCAAAACTTAGATACCCAATGCCCCCTAAGAAATATCAAATTGTGGTGTATTTCCTTAGGTCCTGAATTCAAACTTCTGTAACTTTTGATTTGCAGCAAATTCCATAAGGTGCAATTTAAAAAAAAAATTGTATTAAGCCACAACAATAAGATGTAAGAAAACAATAAAAACTAATATGGAAACTTGAATATATATATATATATATATATATTCTTATTCTAATCAACTGATGCAAAATCAAAAGGTAAGAACCCTAGAACCCACACGCAAGAAATAACAACACAAGAAAACTGAAATCAAATTTAAAGATAGCAAAAACTCGACACAATTATTACTTGAATCAAGGCATCGAAGATATTGGAATGAATGCCACAACCCAAAAATTTTAAGGAATCGTGAATTGCAAGTATAAAAAAAATACCACAAAGACAAATAATCTTTAATAAGTTCATGATAGTTCAATGAAGAACCAATATGTATGAGTAATCTTCACATAAGCAAACAAAAGTCATGAAAAAAATCAATAATAATCCAATCTGAATAGTAATCCTTAAAAAATATATTTATAGTGTCAAAATAAACTTAACCTTAATGGACTAATAAAATGACATTAAGACCTAATTAAAATAACCCATAAGTTTATAAAATAAGTAAACAATCAAAACTAATTACATTAACCAAGTTGTCACAAGTATACTTGTTAGACATTAACTGTTGTAACTCTTTATAAAAATATGTTGAATAGTTGACTATGATTCTTTGTATAATAAATAAGTAGCCGACTATATATCCTTGTCAAATTCATAAGCTATTGACTTTATGTTTCCTTGCAAATTATGGAAATTTTGCCTTGTAAGTTAATTAATAAAACTCCTAAACTACTAACCATAATATCGCATGCTAATAAGAGATCTGCCACCTATAAAATCCCATGCTAACTTGGAATCTTTTCCTTTATAGGAAATCTACAACATATAAGGAAATATAATCTTAAACCAACTAAGAAAATAATGTAATTCTTGTAAAAAAAAAAAATTTTGGTTTTTATTACAAGGCATTCCTGAACCTCGATTGCTATGAAATTTTAATCCTACATAAAACAAGGCCTCTAAAATATCCTGGTAAAATTTCATCTCAAAATAATGATTGGATTGAAAGTTATGCATAAAACTGTATATTAGGAAGATTATGGCCAAAATTACCTCTTTAACCCTCTTGGCCATTGACCTTGTAATTGGCTTAATAGACAACTTTAATGGATCCTTTCATGATGTTTATTTTCTCTCATTATCATTCATTAAAAATAGTATGTGACCGACTCTTTCATATTTATTCTAAGCAATTTAGATTCCATTTGAAGTGCTTGAAGTTGCTAGCTCTTCGCTCTTGTTGTTTTTTGATACTTTTTTTCTCTCCATAAAATCATAAATATCCTTACCAGTTTTCTTACAAAGAATGGTTTTCAAGATTAATAAATCAAACTATTAGAAAATATAAATTTTTGACTTGCAATCTTTTAATTGTTATCCTTCTATTTCTAGTTTTTGCAATTTTATTATTGTTAAGCCAGACAGTGGTTCAATTATTCTTTAAAAAAGTAATTTGTCATTAATCCTTAAACATTAAAAAAAAACTTCATTAATATGCTTTAACAATCATAATGACCATAAAAACATATAATAGCCAGTTGAACAAAGTTATCAGAAGTTATGATTGAAGACTCTTTTCTATCTTTATTAGAGGCTAATTTATGTTGTGTTTTGGAGGTTATTTTTCTGTTTTATAAGGTCCTAATTGTTTTTGTAATTTTGTTGATTTTGGTCTCTATTTTTTGTCATTAAAGTACATTAAAATTCTTATGTTTTGGAGTTGTTGCTGCTGCGTTTTGAGGTTTGTTCATTAGTGCCACTACTGGAAAAAACTTGTTGGTTTTTGTTGTTGTTATGTTGTGTTAATATGAAGAAGTTTTTGCTATTACAAAAGGCTATCATTATTTTTATGAAGGATTTTATGTTGCTATTTTTATGTCTATGTGAAATGGTTGTTGTTGTTATGTAAACTATTGTTATATCATGTTTTTCTTAATTTTTTGGTCTTTTGATCAAACTAAACTCTAATACTAATTTTTTAAATATCTATATCAATTTTTAGGTGATCTTGGGTCTAAACAATTGGTATAACAAAGATCAATATATGAATTAGGAAACCAAAGTAACAAAGTTATTATTAATGTATGAGTTCATATTAACCATGTGAACAAAATTTTTATTTCTTGTACAAAGATGTTTTATGGTCAATCTCTGAGGTTAACATTCCTAGGTAATTGGGGTGTACTAGTTCATGTGTCATATGATTTTAGAAGACAAATAATAAATAGGCTCTTTTCCTGTCTAACATAGGAGTGTTCTCAAATGGTTCTATTGATGTTAGGCTATTTGAGTTTGAGTTGGATATGCAAATGAGTAAAGTTTTTAATGAAGTTTAATGTCAACCTACAAGCTAAATTTGAGCCTAAATGTTTATGTCTTCAATGCATGGGAAAATAATCTTATCATATGTAGTTTTCAAGTTAAGAATGTGATATTTTCACATTGTCCAACCATGCATGCAATGGAATTTTCTACAAAAAGTTATGATTATTTTAGTTTTTATGTTTATGTTTGTGTTTCTAGGAAGTAAAAAACATGTACTAGTTAATATTTTTCTAGTTTTATATCAAACTCATTTATTTGGATCTTAATATTGTTATCTTAGGAGCCATTTAGGAACGCGGTTGAAATCACGTTCCCTCAAAATTTAAAAAAACAAATTTGCTATTTTTTTATGTTTTCAGATCGTTTTGATGTACTAATTTCAAAAATTATTTTTTTAAAAAAAAACATCATTTTGATGCATTTCTAAGCGAAAAACACTTTTAACCGCAACCGCTACCACAATCCCACACAATCTTAGTGTTCCTCTAAACTTGAAGGTTTGTTCCAAGTATATATTTTTTATTCAAACTATGTACCAGAGATCTTTTGGCTAATTTTGAATTGAAATCTTTGATTTGACCTTTTAGGAACCCATCAAATTCTATATCTTCTTTGTGAGTGGTAAACTTATTCCCTTAACTTTGTATCTCTAAAGTGGTGATTTCATCTGTATGTTTAGAGTTGTGAGTTATTCACATCTGTATCTTTTTGGTTTTGCACCTTAGATTGGTGAACAGAAACTATCATTTGTGTGAGGAACGTATTTCTTTTTAATTTCATATCATCCTGGTATCACCACCCTACAAAAAGACAATATATAAACTCCTCAAATCTCATCAAGTTAATTACATTTTTTGCTTGGGTTGAAATTAAAGATTGGGACTAAATTGAGAGTGAGTATTAAGATTAGAGATTAAATTGAGGTTTTCTCTAAAGTATATGCAATGTGCATAACATGCAAAGCATATTAATGAATTTACCATGAATGCAGATCTAACCCAATGGTTGGAAGGGTTTTCATTAATGGACTAAAGAATAGCCAAGTTTATTATACTATGTTCCTAAAACGACAGGTAAATATCATAAAAAATCATTAAATCAATATAAAAAAAATAATGTTTATATTTTACAGGGGAAAATGACCAATAATCTTACTTGGACAAGAATAATATTTAACAAGATTTATAGAAAAAAAATATTTTATATATTTATCGAAGATAAATATAGATGGCATTCATGCATGTCTAATGTAGGTTAATAATTAATCTGGAATATGGATTATTCATTAAGAGTATTGTTAGTTAATTTCGCTTATAAAGCCACGTAATGTTATATACACAAACAATTAATAGATTTTTAAACAAATAAGGGAAAATCGGTGAAAATTAATCAAATTAAAGGTGGGGAAGGGAGCTTGTATTATCAATGTGAAATCTTAAGCCCTAAGAATAATTACAAAATAAACAAATACTAATATTTGGAGAACACAAACTTTTACTATATGAATCTTATCATATTAATTGCATAAATACAATAATAAAATTAAATGATTATTAATTTATTTAGTTTTCTTTAATTGGTTAAGAAGATTGTTTTTTTTTAATTTTTAATTATTTAGATGTTTTTTTTTAATTTTTAATTATTTAGAAGTCTAAATGTCTTGCTACGCTGTATTCAGTCCAAAAAACTTAAAGTCCTAGGCTTGCAGAAGGGCTAGGCATGCATGAGTTTTCCTTCCAGCATGCAAAACATGCACTCCTTAAAATAATCATCACATGCATGTTTTTACGTACACCGAACATAAAACATGACATAATTTCCAAGTAAGGAAAGGGAAAAAAGAAAGAAAGAGATGCTAAAGTCACATCCAAGTTTTAATAATGACATCTCTAGTATTATATATATATATATATATATATATATATATATATATATATATATATATATAAAATATCAACAAGATAAACCAATTAATATTAGCTTTTTAAGCCAGACCCAAATAGTTAGTCTTTTCTAGCCATTTAAGTCGGCCCAAACAATTGGAATTTTAGCCTAACATCGACACTCAACGATACCTAACACTCAATCTATCCAATCCTACCCTGGGACATATCTCTATGCATTATTTTAGGATTATAGGAGTCAACACACAAACTTTTCATACATATAATGTTATTTTTTTTATACAGAGCGAATATAATCTTCTACGTCAGGGGCACTAATCATTACCAACATTTCTACCAATGATGACAAGGCATAAAAAACATGACATGACACAATAATCAATGCCTACCATAGCTAGCCAATGCCTTTTTCCTATACGAAAAGCATTTGATAGCATTAACAAGCATCATTTTCTCTTTTGATAGATTTTCAACTCCATAACCTATGGTGAGCACCAACATCTCCATCAATGACATCTCATTCTTCATGAAAAAAGTTAAAGAACTAGGTCTATAAATCCACTCAGTCACATGTAAGCAAGCTCGAGCCAATTCTCCATACAATCTCACCATACAAAGCCAACCATTCTCATAGCCAGAGATATACTAAGCCATTAAAAGCCAAAGCTACTTCATTGAAAGCCAAGAATTTACAAGCCATTGTAAGCCAATACAAACTCTACATCATACAATCATGTACATTCTAAAATTACGCATTTTTTCACCTTTATTATTCTTTTTTTTTCTATATTATTTCTCTACTATATTTTGTTGACTTAAACATTAGGAAATCCCTTATTTTTTAAGAAACTTGTTTTTAGGCAAACATCTAGCCACTAGATAAAGCTTAGGTACAATCCATCAACTAAAGACTAGCCTAGTTATATTAAATTCTAAAATGCAACTATACTTGCAAACTTTGATTTTAAAAATGAATTTATCAAAGGTGAAACTAATTCTCTTCCAGATTTTTTCTCTAGAAAATTTTCACGATTCAAGATGAGCACATCAATCAAGAAAACTAAAACATTATATGTCACAACCCTTTTAAGATTAGTTCACTCAACCATAAGTCTATTAATTTAACCCAAGTCAGGCCTCCCTTCGTGAGACCAACTTTTACCTGAACTAACTAGTTTTCAATCTTGTTAAATTCCTATAGTCCTACTACCTTACCTTTAAATTATTCTCAAGCTTTGCAAACCTCCATCACAAAGACCCATTTCAAACACTCCATTAAAATCTTCTTAAAAGATACTTATTAACCCATATAAATCGAGAAAGTGGCATATGTATATATGTCCAATAGAAAACAAATTTTATAATGAATATCCTAATAAAATCATCCCTCGTATTTTCCTTTTCAATTCCAGTTTGCCCTAGAAAATTTACAAAAGACTAGACAATTTTATGAATTCATCTTGATTGACACTAACTTGGTCAAGATAACTCATAATCATGATACATATAAATTTTCTAGAATTGCATATTCAAAAACAAAAATTTTATAGGTTTTAACCTAACAAGATTGGAACCCAAATCCTTATACCCAAAAGAGATTTTCTCAAAACTTTCAACTCTTAAATTCAGTTATCTTTACTATCAACAAGCATGATTCAGTACTCTTTACTTAAAAAATTATTATCATTGTTGGATTATCCATTTTGATAAAAGTTGTCCAAAGCATTTTCCATCATAGTTTTCAAATAAATAGTGGCAATACTTTTTTCCAACATATGGAATTCTACCTCAAAAGATTTCAGAAGCTTTGAATTTATTTGCATCAAAGAAACTTTCAAAATATGTTCATGTATCCTTACACTTTGTCTCCATCTTTAAAGTCTTTTGGATTTTATGCTAGAAATTCATAATAATACATAATGTAGATGAATAAGTTGGTTGCTTCCCAAATCTCATAAGAGATAAAATAGTGGCTCAAATTCAATATATATAAACTAAGCTTGCTCTCAGACAGTTCAATCATGGCTATAGTCTTCCCAAAACTAACATGTATCATCATCCTCATCTTTTGTCTAATATATATTTTTAACATCAAAAAGCAAAATTCAAGTTGACCTTGCAACTTTTAGTTCTAAATCTGAATACAAAAAGAAACTTCAAGAAACCCTGTCATAGATTTCAAGTTTTTTTGATGAAGAAGAAAATTCTACCCTAGCCAATGAAGATCCAAATTATAATCCTAAAATATAAGGTAACTATATAACCTTCAGACTCATTAGATAGTTCATTAATTCAAATTCCTCTTGGACATTACCCATGATGTCAACATCCACCTGGACAAACCGATAAAACTTCAACAATAATTTCAAGATTCTTATTCTCA